>MDTD01025821.1_pt1 | contig 15327 bp, 10 predicted proteins | sample 811221 | NCBI WGS metagenome assembly MDTD01 (sample SAMN05326646, study PRJNA326480) | marine metagenome | isolation source: seawater | place: Pacific Ocean: South West | collected 2011
CACAGCAGCCACACTCGCGCGGGCAGTCCTCGCGCCAGAAAAGCTTGACCACCTGTCCCTCGGGCATGGCCTGAACTTCCCAAGTGACACGAACCGAGCCGTCAGGGTTTTTCAAAGCGCCGTACTTCATGGCATTGGTCAGTAACTCATGCAGCGTCATGCTCAATGGCGATGACAAACGCGGCAGCAACTTCACCGGCGGACCTGCGACGCGAATATGTTCGTGATTCACCTCACACCCAAGAATCAATTCCACCAATTGATGAATGCTGGTCCCTGCCCATTTCTCCTTGGCCAACACTTCATGCGCCCGAGCCAGGGCATGAAGTCGGCCGGTGTAGACCTTCTGGAAAGTCTTGATGTCATCGGTTGAGCGCACGGTTTGGGAGCAGAGTGCCAACACGGTCGCCAAAACATTCTTAACGCGGTGGTCCAATTCATTGACAAGCAGTTGCTGTCGCTCATTGGCATTGACACGTTCGGTCACATCGGTCTGGATACTGATAAAGTGAGTGATCTGACCGCCTTGATCATGCATCGGTGCAACGATCATTTCGACCCAGAACTGCGAACCGTCTTTGCGATAGTTGCGCACAAGCACTTCGGACTGAGTTTGATGTTTGATGGCTTGACGCAGCTTGTTGATACCGGGCTGATTGCTGTCATCCCGATGCATGAATCGCATATTCTTACCAATGATTTCAGATGATTTGTAACCACTGATTTTCTCGAAAGCGGGATTGACATACACCGCGGGATTGTCCGGCTGCTTGGGATCGGTAATGGCAATACCATAAGGGGCAGACTCAATGGCTTTATTGAGCAGCTTCAAATTCTGCAGTGTCTTGGCAAGATCGGTGATGTCACGCCCTGTTGCCTGAATCAAAGTCAGCGTCCCCTCATCGTCATAAAATGCGCGGGATTTCCAACTGATCAAACACACGCCCAGGGATGGGTGAATGATGGCGATATCGTCCTGGGACACATTGTTCTCAGGGGTGAAACGATCGACGATTTTTCGCAGATGATCCAATTCACGGAACATGAAAAATCGATGCAAACCTTCACCAATAAGCTGTTCGCGTGACACTCCCAGAAATTTGCAGAATGCCTGATTGACGAATGTGATTTCAATGCTGGGGGTGAAACGAATAATCAGTTCCGTCTGATCTTCGACAATCTGCTGATAGAACTCTTTACTTGCATGCACCTCTTGAAGCATGGATTCACGTTGATTGATTTCCCGGTGCAGATTGGAACACAATTCATCGATACGCTGGGCAATAATATCCAGCTCATCCGGATGCGTTGGATGTCGGGCAAGGCGCTGCCATCCCATGGGCAGATTCAGGTTGTTGATATTGATCTGCTTGAGATGATGTGCCATGTAAGACAGATAACGCGTCACACTCAAACGAAAGATCGAAAAATACAGCCCCGACAAAAGCAACATGAACAACAGCGAGAAGCCGAGAAAATAAACCGATTCCTCATGCATGGCCTTGCGTATCGCATCATAGGTCACATGAACGGTCAACGTGCCTGCAGGCTCTTCGGACATGTATCCTTTGGGCCAAGGCAAGGTATATCTCCGAACGTCGTCATAGGCACTGGATGCATCGCCGATCTCAATCACACGTTCATTACCCGGGATTTTCGAATCGACCTTCACATACGAAATGCTGGAAAACTCCGACACCACGCGCAGAAACAGGTACAACTCAAGGTGATTATCATCCCTGGCTTCGGTGGCAACGGCCTGCAAAAAACCATTCTCAATCAACTGCAACTGGTCTGCCACGGTCCTGAAAAAAAGATTGCGTACATGAAAGTAATGAATCACAAAACTCACACCGGCCAATGCAATGCTGCATAACACGACGTACAACAGAACCCGTCGGGAGAGTCCGGCATACTTTGGTGATGAATTATCCAGTGTTGTCTGATTCATATGCAGCCGGGGCCAGCCGATGCTCAGCGTCTCTTGCGCCCTGCTAACCCACTGGACATACTTTACTCAGGCAGCGTTCCCATGTCACCATCGATCTGTCATGTGCCTCAGGCAACCCCATTGGCTGAACATCAAACGAACCTTGATCAACAATGAAAATCGGACTGTAAGGCTCAAAAAACGCTTTAAAACCAGATCTGTCAAGGCGACAGCGGGTCGACAAAATGAGATATGCGAAGCTCACGGATCAACCCCTGATAGTACATGGCAGCATCCGGTCCCCAGCCACCAAGTGTGAAGTCCGTTAACGGCCACCAGCCCGTCCGGTTCAACGGCGCACTCACCGGCGCCGCATCACCCACCTGCAATGACAGATTTTCGAAATCGTAACTGAGCTTGATCGTCGTCCATTGATCCAACGGCACGGTGCCCTTGGCTGTCACCGACCTGTCTGTGAAATAAGGTGCTTCGTCGTAGGTCATCTGGGAACGATAGGTCGCGGTGACGCCCTGCTCCTCCAACACCAGATCCACCGTGCCGGGATAAGCATTGTGACTGTGGATCAGGTATTGCTTTTTCTGTGTGGTCGGCTTGATCTGTAACTGGATGGTGAACGCCCCTTGTGATGGGATGCTCTCGGTTGGGAAGTGACAGTATGTCGTCCTGCCATCAAAAAACAGGTAGTCCACGCCATCGTCTTTGACCCACTGCGGTGAAGCATTGACGCTCTGCTGGGGCAATCGTGTTCGCTGCAAGGCACCGCCATAGGACCAGCCCCCCGCCAACGTCCCCTGCCAACGCTTGCCTGCTTGCGTATTGAGTACCCCCGAATGCGCCGGATCAAACGCATAGTCCAACACCGGGCAACGCGACGCCAACACCTGTACGGGGATCATCTGCTGCTGCGTCTGTGAATAGACCTGCAACGTCCGCTTCTGCGAACCACCACGTAGCGGCATCACCACCGGATCACTGCTGGCGATGTTGCCGCTGCGCGTGATCAACCGAACCTGGTAAACCGAACCTTCATTGCGTGGTGTGAACCGTTTGGTAAATCCCAACACCGGCTTGTCATTGGGCAATGGGATATCCAAAGCGCGATCCGCCAACTCAACAACCATTTTCAAATTGCCATCGTAGTTTTTCACGAACTGCCGCTGCTGGATCAAATCCGATATCCGAATGGACTCATTGAATTTGTTGGATCGCACATGCAACACCGCGCGGTCTTTGTGATCAATATTGATCACCGCACCACGTCGGTTGAAATTACTCTTCCAATTCATCTTGATCGGTGGCGTGGTTTCCCATCGTGATTCACGGGCACTGCGAATCCGCAGCCGGTCTTCAAAGTAGGTGATGTTGCCATGCTCGACATCCACTTCCAATGCCAATGGCTTGATCTCATCCTTGGAACCATAGGACAAATGCACCAACACCTCATCGTCATTCGTCTCAAGCTCCCCGGTCACATCATGGGCATAAACCACGATGTCATCCTCGAGCACTTCCAGGTAACGAATCGGATCATCCTTGCTCGCTGCCCAGACATCCAACGATAGCGCCTTGCCATCATCAAGTAATGTCGGCGTGACTTTCAGTGCATAATCACGGGGCATATCCCGCAGGCATCGCTTGATACACAGTCGATTCCGATTCCACGTGGTGTTCAATCGCGTCACCGGCAAGCCGGTTTTGATTTCCAATATCTGCCCGCCCTGTGTCATGCGCAACTCCGGCTTGAGGGTCCGGCAATCAGCTAACAACTCCGAGGGAATCTCGATGCGATGCTCCGTTAATGTTGCTGCATCAAATTCAAACGCAGCTTGCTCATGCACCACCTTGCCCGATTCGTCTTTGATCACACAACGCACCGTGTATGGGTGATGCGTTGTTGTATCAGGCACGTTGAGTAACTCCACGTAATACGTCTGACCAAGCATGATCTGAGCACGAGCCGAAACAATGAGATTGGGGATCGCGGTATCATCACCTTCCATTGGTTCAAAGCGACCGGGGTGTTTGAGCTGCTGCATGGTGTAGCGCATGATCCGTTGCGTGGATTGGCTGCGATTGACCGTCGGTTCCAGGCAGGTGTTTTCGTTGTACTCGTTCCACTCAGGCATCACGACAAAGTCCGTGCCACTGTTTAGCGCGATGTCCAGGCTTTGGCGCAGCGCACGTGTGCCGTTCTCCAACTGCGTGCCACCGGCAATGTGATTGACATACCCCAGCGAGGCACTGAGTCCAAGCAATTTACCTTGGGCGTTGGGTTCATTGAGCAATCCCATGTACAACGGCACGATGAAGTTGCGGTAAAAGTCCACATCCAACTGGTTCTCCAGATTGTCGATGTGATTGGCATTGTTCATGAGAATGCCATCGCAGACATCCAGATAGCTTCGGATGTGCGCCTGCACGGCTTTGAGTTCATCTACTGGAACCTTGCCTGCATTTTTGTGATACTCATAAATGAAGCGTGGCCAGTTGTTGAGTTGGATGCCTTTGGGTTGGCCGATGGAGGCAACAAACAAAAACCGGTCCCCAACACGCTTGCGCAGAATCTCCAGGAAGGTGGCAACGTCTTGCGGTGAGACATAATCCGTGCTGTAGGATGCCAGTAAAACCTTGTCTCCAACCCGTGCAGCCGACTTGGAAGTGATGTACCGATTGAGTACCGGTTCGAAGATATCCGCTGCTTTTTCCGGGCCTTTTTGCAGGACGTTGCCGATGACACTTAGCAGCAACCTGCCACCGGTCTTCTCGAAATTCAGGTCTGCCACATCAATCATGTTCCGGAAGTTTTCTTCGTGAATGCTCCCGTGATAAAGCATCGAAAAACCATCCACATCATAGCTGGCAGCGATCTCCATCTGACGTTTGTTATTCTGGATGATCATGTTGATCGTGTCCGCTGTATCTAGCGAGCGATCGTAAAACAGCGGGCGATCGATCCATTCGTACTCGGCGAAGTTCTGGAAAAAATTGCGATACAGGTTGTAGATATTGCGAATGCGCGGGAAGACCAACGGGCGTTCCAACACCGCTTTGCGTTGCACATGGGGCAAGGACACTGGCGTCTGATCATCTGCTGCCAAAGCAGGCGTGGTCAACAAAAGGGATAGGCATAACAGTCGCTTGAACATATCAACTTCCTGTTTTTAGAGAATTCATTGAATCGTGTTTTTATGGAATATCTTTACATCTCGTCCCGCCTGCGCGGGAATGACGATTCTCTTCAGCGTACATATCGAATAACAATTGGCTTCATGACTCAAAAGACAGGGAAATGAAGCAGATCACTGGGTCAGGTTCATTTCGTCTGCGGTGATGTTCTGGCGTCCGCCGCAGTGTCCGTCGACGTAGAGCATGTTGGCATTCTGGTTGGGGTGAATGTATCCGACACGGTCGGCGATGGTTGAGGCATTCGTGCCGTAAAAAAACGAGCCGACTTCCGGACCACTGGACATGTCCATGATCCACATGGCAACGGAAGGTTTAACGACCGAAGCGACTTTCTTGGGATGGGTACTTGGGTAGTTGTAGGACAGGAAATAGTTCGTGCCATAACTCCAATGGCGCCAGGTTCGGGTGGAGCCTTGAATCTGATCGGAGTGATCGGGGCAGCCGTTGATGGTGCTCCCGGCACGTGTCCACTTTGCCAGATCAATGCCTGAGAAGTAGATGGAACGGACATAGTTGGTATGCCAGTTCCAGGGTCGACTGTCGGTACCTGATTCGTAGGTTGTATTGCCATGTGGCCAGAAATAATCATGAGCATCGCTGGCATAAGCTGCGGTGACAATGCCCCATTGATGCAGGTTACTCAGACACTGCGAATTGCGGGCTGCTTTGCGCGCTGAGCCCAATGCCGGGAGCAGGATGGAAATCAACAGGGAGATGATCGAGATGACCACCAACAGTTCGATGAGGGTGAAGGCTTTAACGTGTTGAGTTGGAGACGTGCGTGCCACGGGGAAAGCTCCTGTTGCAAACATGGTTAATCATCAACGACTGAATCAGACAGCGCCTCGTTCAGGTGGTTTGGCCCTGCTCGATGGCTGCGGTAAAGCGAACCTGCTGCTGGTCATCCAGACCGAGCATCAAGCTGTAAAGCAAATCAAAAGCGCCCTGACAGATTTCGTCCATATCAAATTGGGCTTTGGTGAAATCCAACGGGAAGTCGAGATGGACCCCACGCGTTGCATGGGTGACGACTTTGAGTTGGGCGGGTGATTGAATCTGCAATTCGCGCATGGCTTTGCCGACGCCCAGCGTGGTCTGGTCATTACTGATGATCAAACCATCGAACGCATTGTCGCGTTGCCAAAGCTGCATCATCGCCTGGTATCCGTCCTGCGGGGTCAGGCAATCCGGGAGCACCAGCTCGGTGTCAATCAGCGGCATCGCTTGGAGCAGATCCGCTTTGAAACAGAGCTGACCTTTGGCGTTGGGCAAAAATGTCCGGCCTTCGATAACCGAGGAGTTGGCCATCAACGCGATCCGCTGACAGCCCCTGGCAACGAGGTGTTCATATGCCTGGCTCACCACCGTGTTCATATCCAGATACGCCGGATGCAGGTAGCGGTCCGAGTCGATCGTGCTGAAGCTGACCACCGGAACGCCACGCGATTTGAGTTCCTGCTGAAAGTCATCCAGACCTGCCATGGCAAGGACACCCGCAGCGTGATGCCAGATGGTGGACTGTGGTTCGAGGCTGCTGATAAATGCATCACCCCGCTGGCCATGTCCCAGCAAATGAATCGGGCGCATGTTCTTGGCCTTGACCGTCTTCATCAGCGACTCAAGCAACGTGTGGTAATACGCAGCCAACTCCGGGTTGGCAAAGTGCATCGTGTCGAACACCACCATCACCTGCCCGCGACAGACATCACGGTGAATGTACGTCCCACGCGAGGTCTGGCGATCCAACAGCATCTCCGATTCAAGCACCGCCATGGCCTTGTTGATCGTCGATAAATTGACGCCAAATGTCGTCGCCAACTCACGCTCGGGCGGCAGGCGGTCTCCTGCAACCAATTGCCCACGGCGGATTTGCGTACGAAAATGCTCGCGGATCTGACTGATCTTCGACGCGGCATCGGCTTGACGATGAATGGTTTGACTCATGGTTAAACTTGATCCAATCAAATTGATCCAATCAAATCATAGCGCGCTCTGACACCAAGTCAACGCTCAATCGTCAGAGAGAATAAAAAATCCCACCCGAGCCTGTTGAAGCCAAGGTGGGAGGGTGGGTTGTTGGTTTGAGAATATCTCGTGGGCGTGGTTTGGAAACGTTCAATCACCCACGCGAAAATCTCATCGCAGGTCCCTGGGGTTAAAACCCCAGGGCTTTAATGTGCATGCGGGGATGTGTTTTGAAACGTGTGACGCTCAAACGCGCATCACTTCCATAGCGGCAGCATCTGGACGCGCTGATAGCTTTCCTGAACTTGCTTTGCGGTCAAGGCACCGCTGACCACGTGCATGCGCAGCATGTTGCCAACAAATCCCCCTGAGACGTCGATGTCGTCAATCTCTTTGCTGACACTGTCGACGATGTTCCCGCCGATGTTACAACGTTCGGTACTTCGCGTGCCTTGACAGGGTCGTTGACTTTGGAGTTGGCCATTGAGATACATCGACAGCTTCGCACCGTCATACGTCACCACCGCGTGATACACCTGCCCTGCCTGGAGTTTGCTTTGAGATGTGATTTTGACATGCGGGTTGGGGTGACTTCGCTGGGCTGGCAGGCGTCGGGCTTCGAGCAAGCCATCGGGTCGAATGATCACACTCAACTGGGCTCCACGCTGGTAGCAGATCACGCTGGTCTGATCCACGGCATGGGGCTTGATGACCACATCCACACTCATCGGCCCGTTGGGCGCGTAGGCCAGTGGTGCGCTGAGGACCTGCTTGCCATCGAGTTTAAGCCAGCGGAGATTGTTCTCACCTGCATCAAATGTCAGCTTGCCTTTGCCCATCAACTTGGCGGGTGCTTCATGGCCGGACCAGTCTTCGAACGCGGTCTGGTTCTTGCCTTGCGGCACGAAGGACCAGAGCACACTGGTGTCATCATAAGGCGTTGACGGTGTCGACCAGACCGTCGGCGCGTAAGCCCATTTGCCATCTGCAAACTGGACCACTGCTGCGTAATAGTCTTCCCCATCGCGCGACATGGGCTTACGCCAATCACAGTACGCAGTCGGCGCTTTGGGATCACGCTTGCGCAGCACGATGGGCCGATCCCCCTGCCCCGGACTCACGGCTTCTGCACCGCTCATATCCAACGGTGCAAGAAAGCGCAGCAGGTGTCCGTTGCGCATGGATGAGACTTCCGCCTTGTCCGCATCATCACCGGTGACCTTGTAATCAACCATGCGAATGCCTTCGTGCAAGGTCAATTCACCTGCCGCACCATCCACTCCGTTGACCAGCATGCGTAGCGACCGTGAAGCGTCTGCCAACCGATGTAACGGTACGTTGTAATACAACTGGTCGGTATAACTCACCCCGCGCACCACCGCGATGTCCGGGAGGTTGGCATATTCAAGCTGCTTCCCATCAGCAAGCTCCAACGATGCACGCACACGAATCACGCGCGAACGCTGGCGATCAACACCGTCTTCAAAAGTCCACAACCAGGGCTTTAACTCGGTGAGTTCCAGCCAATCGCTTTGCTTTTGAGCAATGCGTTTGTTGGCACCATCAAGTAATGTCACCGTCACTTTTGCCTTGCCCGAAACATTGCTTGCAGGTAACGGCAAGAACTCCACGCGAACAGGCTCCGCGCCACTGAGTGTCTTGCGGTACGACAACACCGATTGGGGCAAACCGTCATCCGAAGCAGGTATCGCCCGGTCGTAATACCGCGCAAGGTATCGCTGGCTGATCTCCATGCGGGATGTGAGTTGACTGTAGGTGCAACTCAGCGAGGTGGATTCGTGATAGTCATTCCATGTACTCCACTGCAAAAAGTCCGGCTTCTGTTCCAACGTTTTTTCCCAGACGCTGCGTAGAAACCCGGTATGACGCGGTGAAATGAAATTGCGATTGTTGGGGCGATCACTCAGATAACCAGGCCAGATCGTACCCCCGACATAGCGCCCTGTTTTTTGTGTTGGGTAAGCCTTGCGCAGCGAAGTGACCATACCTGTTGCGGCTTCAAGGCCTGATGCGCCGAAGTTGTAAGCACCGTCAAAAAGTTCGCCGTAACCTTCGGTTTCCTGAGGTTTGAATCGACCATACAACGCGGGCAAAAGTCCGCCGTGTTCATAGATCCAAAACGGCTTGAATCCTGCTGCATGCACCTGGTCGATGACCATTTTCCAATCCGCTGCACTGCGGGCATTGGCACCGTAGAACATCAAGACCGGCCGCCCCTCGATTTTCAAATGACGGGGGTGATCGCCCACTTCTTTGAGATATTCAATCAGACCGGAGGCCAAAAACGCAGGGTCTTTGCGGGACTTACCACCCTTGGTTTCGAAGAAGGGCGCGATCCTGAAATGGGCAGGCAGGTTAAAGTGATCCGCCGCTTTGAGCATGCTGCGTGTGATCCCGATCTGACGCTTGAAATGCGATTCCTCGAAAAACAGGAAGTCGGCGAGCATGCAATCCCAACCGTGATCTGCGAGCAGTTTGAGTTCGTTGCCATAAGCGACAACGTTACGCATATCCTGATTGGGATACGAGCCATCGCGATCAAGCAGACTCATCACGGGGAAGTCCGTCGGATGTCCGATGCCTGAGGAGTTGTATGTCGTTGGCAGCCATCCCATGTAAGAGACCATCGACACCTTAGGCAGTTGCGCCTTGTCCTGTGCATGCGTATTGCCGACTGCAAGACAGACAGACATCAGAACCGCGAGACAAATTGAGAGACGTTGAATGAACATATGAAACCTTGTTTGTTTTGTTGAATTGCAGTTGGATTGATCACGAACGTAAGCAAGGCATCAGAACTGATTCCAGATGACACCAGTTGACGGCAACGCTTCCTTCCGGGCAGCGGCATGTCCATCGACATAGAAAATATTGGTCGCCCCCAGATGTCGGAAGGCCTGATTGGCAGTCCCGGTCGATCCGGTTTCGGTGTAGTTACTGCCAGTGGTATAGCCTGTGGCAGACAGGTCATTGGTTGAGTTGTTGACCACGTCCACAAAAAACAGCGTTTTGCCATGGAAGCGAATATCGCCAAGCCGTTTTGATTTTTTACCAAACAGATCGAATCGGCAGATCATGTAACTCATGCCGTAGTTACCTTGTTTGAAAAAGTAACGTTCGTCCGTCGCGGTGCAATCCAGATGTTCATAGCCAACGATGTAAGCTTCAAGCCAGGATTCCTCATTGCCGGACATCCCTGCTGGTTCGACAAACCAGATCGGCTTATCAATCCCGGGGACATACTCACGAAAATCGTTGGCATACATGGGTAATGCCAGGCCCAACTGTTTCAGTGACGTCAGGCATTGCACCGCACGCGCACTCTTGCGAGCCGATGCCAATGCGGGCAAAAGGATGGAGATGAGCATGGCAATGATCGAGATGACCACCAACAACTCAATGAGTGTAAAGCCGTGAAGACTGGTTTGTGTTGACGTTTGTTTGCGAAGGATCATGATGATCTCCAGTGCAGAAGGATCAAGGTTGAACGAGCAAACGCTCAATGGACCATGTGGCTTGCGGGCCGTGGATGTTGCTTTGGTCGATGTGCAGCAGGTGTTGGCCGACGAGGTTGGCAGGCTCAGCGAGTGTGCCTTGCGAGCTGTTGGACTTATCTGCTGCACGCATGAGTTTGTGGTCGGACGGGTCATCAGTGCAGAGGACCTTCCAATCCTTGCCGTCGATGGCAAAGCCGATGTAGCTTCCGACGGGGAACAAGCGATCGCGGTCGAAGGGATAGGAGTCCCAGACTTTCTTGCCGTCAATGAAGAAGCGGACGACTTCCTTGTTGACGGATCGGTTGATACTGAGGGTGGCGACCTTGTCCCCGAGACTGAATTTGTAGGCATTAAACAGGTCTTTTTTCGTTGCCTTGCCATGATCGTAAGGACCGACCTGCATCAGAAACACCACACGATTGGCTGAGAGATTGACCGGTGAGATGGATTGCATTTTGACGCCGGGTCGGAAGCGCATGTCGTAGTTGTGTGCGAGAACCAGCTTACCGCCTTCGACTTTGGCGGTCGCGTCTTTGGGTGCCTGCGCCTGCCAACGTTGAGCCAAGTCCGACGGGGAGTCGAACTCTTCAGTCATGGGTTGGGCGTCAAGCGAACTCACGCCAAGCAGGCATATGACAACTGATGCAACAAGTCGATGCATAAGTCTTCCTTCCAGATGTAAAAACAAAACAAGTTAAAAAGTCTATGTCGTACTGCCTTGTTTGATGGCAGCTTTGATCATCAATCGATCCGCATCACGCTCACCGATCATCAACCGGTAAAGCAAACCAAAAGCGCCGCGACAGATCCGATTCAGATCGTATTGGCAGCGCGTAAAGTTGATCGGGAAGTCACGGTCTACGCCTTGAGTGGCATGGGTCACGAGTTTGAGTTGGTCCGGTGTTGCGATCATCAAATCACGCACCGCCTTGCCGACGCCCATCGCCGTGTTGTCGTCAGAGACAATCACGCCATCGGGTCGATCCTCACCATGCCACAAATCGCACATCGCTTCATAGCCCTGTTCGGCAGTCCGACAACAGGCTTTGACGAGCTTGGGATTCACAGGCAAACCGAGTTTGGAAAGCTCATCATAAAACTGAGGCTGATACGAAGACCGCCCCAGGAAGTCGGCCTCGAAGGTTTGGCTATCGGTGGCGATGTTGAAGATCAAAGCGATATTGCGACAGCCGCGATCCATCAGGTGCTTGTAGGACTTGACCATCAGGCCATGCATATCCATGACCACCGGATGATGCCCCTGAGTCCTGTAGGTGGTCAACGTGACCGCAGGGACACCTTTGTCTTTGAGGGTATCTTCGAACGTCTCAAGCCCTGCCATGGCAAGGATGCCTGCCGCCTGATTCCAGATTGTGGAGTTGGGTTCGAGACTGTCAATGAAATCATCACCGGGCTCACCGTATCCCAGGATGTGCGTTGGGCGCATATTGTGCGATTTAACCTCGGTGGTCAAAGATTGGAGTAATTGATGGTAAAAACGTGCCAATTCTGGTACCGCAAAGTGACAGGTGTCAAAAACGACCAGAATCTGGCCGCGTGAAGCGTCGGGATGAATGTATGTCCCGCGCGATGCCTGGCGATCCAGCAGCATCTCCGACTCGAGTCCGGCCATGGCCTTGTTGACGGTGAGTAAACTCACCCCGAACTGGTCGGCAAGCTGGCGTTCGGGCGGGAGTCGGTCCCCTGCCACGAGTTTGCCTTTGCGGATCTGCGTCCGGAAGTGTGCCTGGATCAGGTCGATCTTGGAGGCCGTTTCGGGTTGTCGGGTGAGTGTTCGCGTCATGACCATCTTGATTTAATCAAATTTGATTTAATCAAATATTAGGCGCCGGATCGGGCGGGTCAAGTGGGCTCAAGAAAATTCGTGAGATTGACGATTTGGGGCGTGGCCGGGGTGTCTGCATACAGTGGATTTATGCCCGCGTACCGCCACCTGTGAGATGGACTTTCAGTCCCTGCGCAACAAAAACCCCACAGACCAGCTCCGGTGATCTGTGGGGTAGCATCTTGTCAGACATTTTTTATGTTAACTGTTTTTCAACAGTGATTTAGCCGCCACCCATCGCTTTGACGATATCGGTTGCCGAACCGACATTCGTCACGGAGAAGCCAAAATTTTCGCCGACTTTCACCGCGACCCCCGTGCCGATTTTGATGTTGTTGATCAACAGATCAAGCTCTTCTTCAGCACTCTTGTTGAGCTCCAGTATCGCACCGGGACACAGCGTCAGCACATCGTCCATGGCCACTTTCTGCTGGCCAACCTGCACGATCACGGGCACGGTGAGATTCAAAATGGTTTTGACATCCGTCGGCATATACCCAACCTATCGGCGATTGAGGGGGATGGAGATTAAGTGTTTGGCGAAAACCTGATTTTGTGCGTAAACCACTTAAAAATCAGCATTAATATTTCAACCACAGAGACACAGAGGCACAGAGCCCGAAAAAGAGTTTTTGTCTGTCTTGATCACTGTATATCAGTGACTCGGTGGTAAAACCATGTGTTAACTGATGTTGACTCACCGGCCAAAGGCTTCAGAGGCGATCTTCACGGCTTTGGCCATCGCGGCAGCTTTGTTGACGGTTTCCTGGTGTTCGGCATCGGGATCGGAGTCCGCAACAATGCCTGCTCCGACCTGGATGTAGACATTCCACTGGCCGTCCTCGCGGGGCATGACCACCATCGTCCGCAGCGCCAGCGCCATGTCCATATTGCCTGCAAAGTCCGCGTACCCCACGGCACCGGCGTAGGGTCCGCGGCGGGTGGGCTCCATGTCGTCAATGATCTGCATCGCACGCACCTTGGGGGCGCCGCTGACGGTTCCAACCGGTAACGCCATCTGCAAAGCATCCCAGCAGGTGCAGTCATCGCGCAGCTTGCCGGTGACGGTGGAACTGATGTGCATGACATGGCTGTAGCGTTCGACATTCATGATGCGTGGCAACTCAATCGTCCCGGGCTCTGCCACACGTCCAACGTCGTTACGCCCCAGGTCCACGAGCATGATGTGTTCGGATTGGTCCTTGGGATCAGCGAGGAGTTCTTCTTCCAACGCCTTGTCTTGTTCTTCGGTTTTGCCGCGGTGACGCGTCCCTGCCAGCGGTCGGTTGGTGACCACGCCATCCTGTACTCTGCATAAAATCTCCGGCGAAGCACCCACGAGGATGCAGCCTTGGATCTGCATGTAAAACATGTACGGCGAAGGATTGACCACGCGCAAGGCACGGTAGATATCAAACGGGTCCGCATCACAGACCAGATCAAATCGCTGAGAGGGGACGAACTGGAAAATGTCGCCTGCCATGATGAACTCTTTGCCATCGACGACACATTTTTGATAACCACCTTCGCCCATGTTGCTCGCAGGCATCGGGGGTGGCGGGGATTCCAGATCGATATCTCCAGCAGGCAATTCCTGGCCTGCAAAAGTCACCGCTGGTGTTTCCATGCGTTCGACGAGATCTTCAAGTCGATCGTTGGCTTCCTGGTAACCATCATCCAACGAGTCATACATCGCAGGTTCGACATGCGTCACGACCAACACGCATTTCTGCACGTTGTCGAAGATCACCATGTCCTTGTAAAGCTGCATGTGAATGTCGGGAATGTTGCGGTCATCCTCAGGCGGATTGGGCAGTTTCTCACCTTCGAGATACCGCACCGCATCATAGGTCACGCACCCCACCCAGCCGCCAGTGAAATCAGGCAAACCGGGGACGCGAATGGTCTTGTACGATTCGGAATAGTTGGCTAAATCACGCAGCGGGTCCGGGCATTCATAGCTTCGCGAGTTGGCGGGATTTTCGTGATCCAGATACTTCACGGTGTTGCGACGGGCAATGACCTGTGCAGCAGGATTGGTGCCAAGGAAGCTGTAGCGTCCCTGTCGATCACCGCCGATGACGGACTCGAGCAGGAAGCTCGGGGCCATGCGTTCATCGGGTCGGACCAGGCGTCGGTAAGCCAGCACAGGCGTGAGTTGGTCGCTCATCAGGCGACGGAAAACCGGGATCACCTGCCCGGGCGCGGTGGCCTGCCTGGCAAGGTCAGTAAACGTTTTGAAGTCGGGGATGTTCTTGGGCATGGTATGGCTCTATATCAATTTTTTAAACCACAGAGGCACAGAGTCACAGAGCCCGAATTAAGACAAGAGCCAATCGCCTTGATTGTTTTTCTCTGTGTCTCTGTGTCTCTGTGGTTCATCATGCCTTGATTGGATTCAAAAAAAGTTCACTCGTCATCCAGCGAATCGGGGAGCATCTCCGCCTTTTCGCCTTTGGCTGTTTTCTCAGCGTGTTTCTTGACCCATGTTTCCCAGCTCTTGCCTGCAGCTGCATCCTTGCCGGTGAAATGGATCCTGGCAATCTGACTGTAGGGCACCACGAATTGATCATCGGTGCCCTTGGGCCACATCCGCGCGATCGGCGGGTTGTCCGTCGGACGGCGGTCATAGAGATAGCCTTCGACCTGCGAGCCATCGAGCAATTCCAGGATCACGTCCCCGCGATAGTCCACCGCCTGGGCAATGATCGCATCGACATTCTCTGCCTGGCTGCAGTCCAGCGTCTTGCCTTGCAGAGAAGGCGCTTCGTCGGTCACATCGGATGTCTGAGGCATGTCATTCATGGTCATAGTGTAATTGAGGTCATGATCCTAAGCGAACCGGAAAGATCTGGTGTTGA
>MDTD01044880.1_pt1 | contig 15326 bp, 12 predicted proteins | sample 811221 | NCBI WGS metagenome assembly MDTD01 (sample SAMN05326646, study PRJNA326480) | marine metagenome | isolation source: seawater | place: Pacific Ocean: South West | collected 2011
AACGAAATCTATAGAAGTATCTATTGGCATATCATATTAATAAAGTGGATCATTGCCATTAGCTAGCATTTTAAGAGATCTCATTTCTTTTTTATTTTTATTTTGATAAATCCAATATTTTGTGAGTATTTTTTCAATAAACCATCTTGTTTCTCTTGATGGAATACTTTCCATAAAAAACAGAGAATCATCCAGGTAATTTGTTTCTTTTTTCCATTTTTGAAGATTGCCAGGTCCACCATTATATGCAGCAGCTAAAAAAATTAAATTTCTTGAAACGACTTCTAGATCAAGTAAGTAATTTATATATTCTTGTCCTACTTCTAAATTTATTTCAGGATTTTTTAAAATATTACTATTGTTTCTTTTCACATCTTCACTTTTAGTAATAAATTTTGCTGTTGAGGGAAGAACTTGCATCAGTCCAATGGCACCATCTTTACTTTTCGCTTTAGCATTAAACATTGATTCTTGATGCATAAATGCATGTAATAATTCTTTTTCTAATTTAAAACCATCACGAGGTTTCCAAACACTAGTTGGGTAATAAAGGTGGGTTGGGACATCCATTCCAAATTGCTCAAGCCTATTGACTATTTTTAATTGAGTGTAAGCTAAATCAAAATTTTCTGCGATACTGATAGATTCTTCTGCAATTTCTTTGTTAAGAATAGTATTTAAATGAACAATTTCTTTTTCTAATTCATTAGCAAAACCAACTTGAATAAGTGATTGTAATCTTTTACCTGCAGGAAGATTAAGTAACATACTATTATTTTTATTTAAGATAGATCTTTGATTCCATTTTATTTTTTCCTCTACACCTAAAATTTCAAGTGCTAACATCCCATAAAAACTATTAGGATTATTTGATGCTCTTTTTAGCCAAAAATTAATTTCATCATAGCGTCCTAATTTTGCGTATGAACGAGCTGTCCAGAAGCTTCCTGATGTTTGATGCCAGTCATCATCTTTTAGACTTATAGAAAATAATGAAAAATATTTTGCTGCTTCTTCATACTTTTCTAATCGCCAAGAGCTAAGACCTGCTGTCCAGGCAGCATAAGGAACATTTTGTGCTGAGTTAACAAGGGCCTCAGAAGCATATTGTATTGCTAATTTATTTTTATTAGCAAGAAAATATCCTTTGGCAATTAATTCTTTCTGTTGATCAATTTCTATTTGATCTAACAAAAGATTTACATCACGTTGATTAAGTAATTGTAAAGCACCAGTTGGCCACCCTCGATTAACTCTAGATTTTATTCCATTAATCAGTTTCCTTTTTTCAGCTTGTTGACTACTTGATAGTTTTTTCGAGCTTTTATACTTATCTTTCTTAATAACATTTACAGTTTCTGCTTTTATACCTTGTGGCTTTGAAGGTTTAGTAGGACTTTTGTAACCTTGTGGCATCCTTCGTATTGCTAATTTATAAATTCTTTTAGCTTGTGGATGATCATTATATTTTTTTAGCCAGTAATATAATTCTAAATATTTAGATTTATAACAATTTGGATGAAGAAATTTTTGTGCATAAATATGCCCAAGTAAAATTTTATTTTTTATTTTTAATATGTATCTATTAGCACTTTTCCACTTACATTGTTCTTGAAAAAAATAAGCTTGCTGATAGCTGTGTATATCTTCCTGACTTAGAATTTTATTTGAAAAAATTTTATTATATTTTTTTGATATATCTACCTGAAATCCAAAAGTGCTAGTTGAAATTAATAGTAAAAAAAAAGAAGATAGAAAATATAATTTATTTCTTATCATTTAGTTTTTTTTGTAACATTTTTAAATCTTCCCATGACGCTTTTTTGTATTGCGGTGAACGAAGTAAAAAAGCAGGATGATAAGAAGCTATTGTATAAATAGTTTTATTTAATTGTAAAGATTGATAATTATGCCAAGTACCTCTTAGTTTACTCAACGAAAGTGGAGTTGATAAGATTGCTTTGGCAGCCACACCTCCTAATAAAAAAATAAAATCAGGATCTACAATATCTATTTGCTCTTGAAGAAAAGGTAAAAACTCTAATATTTCTTCATCAGTAGGTGTTCTGTTATCTGCTGGTCTCCAATTAACAACATTAGTAATATAAACCTCTTCTCTTTTAAGATTAATTGCTGCCAGCATTTTATTTAATAACTGTCCTGCTCTACCAACAAATGGCAATCCTTGGTTATCTTCATCGCGTCCTGGAGCTTCGCCGATAAACATGACTTTTGAGTCTAAACTGCCATCATATACTACTAGATTTTTTGCAGAGTCTCTTAATGAAGTTTTGTGAGATTTTATTTTTTCCACAACCTTTAGCAATTTTTTATTTTTATCTTTATTTTCTCTTGTTGATTTGAAAGAGGAATTTGATGTGTTTAGAAACCAGTTTCTTGGAGTATCTTGTAGATAATAATTGACTCCTGAATTCTTAATAAAATCTAAAATTTTTTTATTTGATTGATTCATGCAAAATTACAATTATCTAGTAATATAGTAAATATTTTTTTGAAATGATTAAATTATTAAAAAAACTTTTAATTTTATGTATTCTGCTGTTTTTTTCTATTCCAGTCCTAGCATTTAATAGTTCAAATTTTTTAATGTCTCAATTAGCATTTAAGAATCATGATTATTTGGAAGCTCTTTCACATTTTAATTCGAATGAAGTTAAAATCTCTAGTGATAATTTATTAGATAAGGCTATATCAGCAGTAATTACAAATAATTTGGAACTTGCATACGAAATTGCATCTGAAATATTGCTAAAAGATAATGAAAATCAAGAGGCTTATGTAATAAAGTTAGCATATTATTTTTCTAAAAATAAATTTACAAAAATAAAACAATTTCGTAAGACAATAAAAAATAACAATGAATTAATAGATTTTATTTTTTTTAATGATGAAATTATTAAAGATAATAAAACAGTAAGTAGTGCGCTTGTAGATATTGTTGTATCATCATATTCTAATGCAGAACAACAATCATTAAATTATAATTTTCTTCTTTTTTATATTTCTCTAAGTAAGTCAATTGATCCAAGTAATAATAGAGCAACACTCATTAAAGGTGAATTATTTCAAAATTTAAAAAAAGACAAAGTTGCAAGGAAAATTTTTGAAACAATTGACAATGATAGCCCATTTTATATCGAAGCCCAAAAAAGTCTAGCATATAATTATTCCACTTTTCTTCCATATGAAGAAGCAATTATCCAAATAAACAAACTTCTTAAAAATACAAATAATAATTATTTTATTAAAAAAATCTTAGCAGATTTTTATCGTTACGAAAAAAAATATGAACTTGCAATTCCAATATATAATGAATTAATAGCTTTAAAAAATGATGACCTTTGGAGTTTGTATTATATGCTAGGAGTCTGTTACGAAAGACTTGATAAATGGGATGAAGCAGAAAAAAATTTTTTAATTTCCTTAGAAATTAATCCAGACTCTCCGAATGTTTTAAACTATTTAGCGTACGGATGGGTTGAAAGAGGAAAAAAATTAGATAGATCCCTCCAAATGCTCAAAAATGCTTACAAATCAAACCCAGAAAGTTTTTATATTATTGACAGTTTAGCTTGGGCTCATTTTAAAAAAAATAATTTAGACGAAGCTGCAAGATTAATGGAGATTGTTATTGATATGGCTCCTGGAGAAGCAATATCTCTAGACCACTTGGGCGATATCTATTATGCTATGAATAGAAAAAGAGAAGCAATTCATTTTTGGCAACAAGCTTTAGAACTAGCTGAACCTGAAGATGAAATTAAAGAAAATGTTCAAAGCAAATTAGAAAAATTTAATGCTGGATAAAATAACTGAAAAATCACCTGCAAAAATTAATTTATTTCTTAAAATAATAAACAAAAGAGAAGATGGATATCATAACATTAGAACAGGGATAACCTTTATAAATCTTTTTGATGAAATTACAGTCCAGCCATATAATGAATTTAAGGTTATATATTCAGGAAAATTTGCCCCAACTAATAATAGCTTTGATGATTGTATTATTAAAAAAATTTTTGAATATCTAAAAATTAAAGAGCCAAAGTTATTATTTAATATTACTAAAAACTTTCCTTATCAGGCGGGTCTAGGCTCTGCGTCTTCTAATGCTGCTACAGTAATAAAAATACTTGAAAACTTAGAAATAATAAAAAAAATTAATAAATTTGATTATGTAGAGCTTGGTTCTGATATACCTTTCTTTCTTCATCAAAAAGATGCTCTAGTAAGAGGCAGGGGTGATTTAATTTCAAATATTTTTTTTCCAAAATACTATTTTTTGTTGATTAAACCTTCATTTATGTGCTCTACCCAAAAAATGTATAATTCTCTTCAAAGTATTGATTTAGAGTACAATAAAGAATTAGATTTAGAGGAAATTAATGATCAAGATAATGGAAATGATTTCGAAAAAATTCTTAACAAAAATCAACCTGAGTTTTCATCTTTGATAAATTATCTAGAAAACTTAGAAGGATCTATTTTTTCTAGATTAACTGGGAGCGGATCTTGTTTATTTAGTGTATTTGAAAATAAACAAGAAGCTGCAAATGCCAAAGAGGTCGTTTCTCGGGATAACTCACATTTATGGATTGAAATAGCAGAAAATAATAACCTTAATTTATTTTAAAAAATCGTTTCATGCTATTTTTCTTAATTCATTTTCAATTTTTATAAATAGATCTGTCCAATTATGATTTTGATCCTGCTTAAAAACTTTTATAGAATCATACCATATTGATTTTTGATTTGTGGAATTCCAATACCAAAAGGGATATTTTTGAAGTAATAGCCACACATTTATACCAAGTGCTCCTGCTAAATGAACAATGGAAGTATCAGATGTAATAACTAGATCAAGGCTCTTCATCAATCCTGCAGTATCCATAAATTTTACCTCTTGATCGAGAATACTGTCAAAATTAGTTATCTTATTTTTTTTACTAAATTCTTCTATTTGCTCTAATCCGTCATTTTTTTGTAAACTTATCAAACTAATATTATCAATTTTAGATATTGTTTCAAAATTCTTCAGTTCAAAAGATCTTCCTTCATCAAGAGTACTCCCTGCCTTTCCTTGCCAAGCGATACCCACATTAAATTTGTTTTTATTTAACTTAATTTTCCATTTATCTACCCATTTTTTATCAATTTTTAAATAAGATTTAGTTGAAGGAATATTTAAATTATTAAAATCAAAAATTTCTAATAAATCTCCTAGTGCACATTCATAATCAAAATTATTAAGGGCGTCTTCAGAAGTAATACAAATATTATCATCTAAATATCTCATTAATTCTGTCATGGATTTGGGTATTTGAAAAGTTACTTTAGCACCATACGAAGGTAATAATTTAACAAACCTACTAAGTAAAATAGTATCTCCAAGTCCTTGATCACATGTAACAAGTATTTTTTTATTCTTTATATTATTTAAATTAAATTTTTTATTCTGAAGAAAATTTCCACTTTGTCTAAACTTATAATATTTTAATCCTTCTTTATAATTACCACTTTGAAGCAAACAGATTGATTTATTATACAATATATCATAATCCTTTGGATCTTTTTGCAGAGCAATATTATAGAAATCTAGCGCTTCTTTAAATCTACCATTTTTTTGATTTAAAAGTCCTAAATTACTATAAGCGTTTGTGTAATTTTCATTTAATTTTATAGCTTGCACGTAACAATTTTTAGCTTTTTCATAACTAAATAATTTTTGGTAGCTTATACCTAGTGAATTAAAATATTGATATTGATTGCTATCAAAATTAATTGCCCTTTCTAGATATTTAATGGAAGACATGTAATCTCTTTTTTTCTGATAAGTTACTCCTAAATTATAATTTGTATTACCTATATATTTATTTTTACTTAATAGTTCTGAAAAAATATCTATAGCTTTATCATAATTTTTAAGTTCAGATTGAATCATTCCATAAAAAAGTTTACTATCTTTATAATCACTATTTATATCAATAACTTTAACAAATTGATTTTCAGATTCTTTATATTTTTTTTGATTAAAAAAATTCAATCCTAAATTATATCGAACTGAAATATTTTCAGGATCACTTTTTAGATACTCATTAAAGTAAACTGAGCCATTGATAAAATCTCCTATTATTGAATATGAAGTTCCAATAATATTTAATATTTGTATATTTTTTCTACTATTTGGAATTCTTATTAGATCAAGACCAAATTTTATAGCTTCAGTATAGTTTTTTAAATTAAAAGATGAGTAAACAAGGACTTTTAATATATCTTCATTACGATGTTTTTGATCTACATTAATCGCCAAAGAGTATGCTTTTTTGAAATTAGAATTATTAAACTCAAATAAAATTTTATCTAAATAACTATCACTCATTGTAATTTGAATTCTTTTTTAAATTCTTTAAGTGTTATAACCTCCTTTGCTAATTTATCCCATCTAATACGGTGGATTCTTGGAAAACGCATCGCTACACCTGATTTATGTCTTTTACTGAGAAAAACATTATCAAATGCAACTTCCAAAACTATTTCCTTCTTTATTTCTCTGACTGGTCCAAATTTTTTTACAGTATTATTACGAATAAATTTGTCCAATTCTAAAAGTTCCTTATCAGTATAACCTGAATAGGCTTTACCTATTGGTACTAATTCTTTTTGTCTCCAGATGCCAAAGGTATAATCTGAATAATAGGAGGAGCGCTTACCATGACCTCGTTGTGCATACATGAGTATCGCATCTACATATTTAGGATTTTTTTTCCATTTGAACCAAAAACCCTTTTTTCTTCCTGGTAAATATTCACTATTTTTATGTTTTATCATGACACCCTCATTTAATTCATCAATACTACTAGTCTTATATTTTTCTAATTCTTTCCAACTAGAAAATTTAATTATTGGAGACAAATCAATTTTATTTTTTTCATGTTCACTATGAAATTTTTCTAAATATTTTCTTCGATCTATTAATTTTAATTTTCGAATATCTTTTCCTTTATAAAAAAGAATATCATAAGCTCTAATGAAAACAGGATATTTTTGTATCAATTCAACTGAAGCTTTTTTTCTATTTAATCGTTTTTGTAAATCATTAAATGTTGATGGATTAAATTTTTTACCAACAAGTAGTTCACCATCTATAACTGCCTCTCCTTTTACGTTTTCAATGATATCTGGGAATGTTCTTGAAATATCCTCACCATTTCGTGAGTAAAGTGCAATGCTAGAAGAAGAAATCATTAATTGTACACGAATTCCATCCCATTTAAATTCTGCCTGAAAATCTTTTGGGTATAAATTTAAAAAATCTTTTTCTTCGTCTAACGGATTTGCGAGCATCATAGGATGGAATAGATCTTTAAAATTTATTTTTGGTTTATTTGCTTCTCCTTTTAGCCATTTAAATAAATTACTATAAGGAAATTTTAAACCATGCCATATTTCCTCAATTTCAATTAAAGATTTGTTATATTGTTGAGCTATAGCAGTTTTAACAAGTCTCTCAGAGACTCCAATTCTCAATCCGCCCGTACATATTTTAATTAGTGCCCATCTTTCGCTACTTGATAATTGATCTAGTATTTTACTGAATTCAGCATTGATTTGGTTTTTTTTTAATGTTTGAATATTTTCTATTAGAGATGATATTTTATGGTTTTTACTCTTATTATTTTTTGGCCAAATCAAAGAAATTGTTTCAGCTAAATCACCTACATAATCATAGGAAAAATCAAATAAATTTTTATCTACGTTATTATATACTATTTCTCGTAATTTAGACGCTTTAATAAATTGGAATGATAATTTATCTGATAAAATAGAAAGTGCATAAGCTTTGTTAATATCAAGGTTACTAAAATAATCTTTTAATAAATTAATTTTACTGTTTCTAGAGGGGGTTAAAATTAAACAATGAAGTAAAGATGAAAATTTTTTCATTCAATTTCCTCATCACTTCTTCCTTGTATTGAAAGTGGTTTAGATACTAGATTATTTTTTTTGCAATAGTAAACTAATGCATCTTCTTGACCATGAGTTACTAAAACATTCTTTGCTTCAGATCGTTTAATTGTGTCTATTAATTCATTCCAATCGCTATGATCACTAATTACTAATGGTAGCTCGATACCTCTTTGTTTTGCCCTTTGTTTAACTGTCATCCAGCCACTTGCCATACAAATAATAGGATTTGGAAATCTTCTTGACCACCTATCCTTTAAGGCAGAAGGAGGTGCAATAATTATTTTACCTTCATAAGAATCTCTATCTTTTGAGATTGCTTTCTCAAAAGTACCAATATTTATTTTTTGACTTTTATAATAATTACACAATTTTTCTAATGAACCATGTATGTATATTTTATCCAAATAATTATTTTGCCGTAATAAGTTCATAACTCTTTGAGCCTTTCCTAAAGCATAAGCTCCAACAATATGACAACTTCTTCTATTTTTTTTAACTGAATTTATTAATTTATTTATTTCTATTTTTGGGTTAGGGTGTTGAAATATAGGCAATCCAAAGGTTGCTTCTGTAATTAATGTATCACATTTAATAAGCTTAAAATTTTCGCAAGTACCGTCATTACCTACTTTGTAATCACCTGTTATAACTAGCCGATGATTATTATTTTCAATTAGAATTTGAGCACTTCCTAGAATATGACCAGCAGGGAATAATGTGAATTTATAATTTTTTATTTGTAGTTTTTGACCATATTGTAAAACAGTAAACTTTTTCGCACAGTTTTCCCCATATCTTATTTTCATGATATCTATGGTTTGTTTAGTAGCTATTACCTCTTGGTGTCCAAATCTGGCATGATCAGCATGAGCATGGGTAATAATAGCTATTTTTTTAGGCAATATTGGATCTATATGTACATTGATATCTTTGATAAATAACTGATGATTAATAAAGTCCATATGAATATAAATAAATCGAATCCTTTATTATTACACCCCCTAAATCCATGGATGCAGAAAAAAAAATGGTCTTGGTTTCCTCACCAAATTGATGCTTTTAAGGCAATAAAAGATGGTTCTGACGTAGTTGTGTTCGCCCCAACTGGAGCTGGTAAAACATTAACAGGATTTATTAATCCTATAGAAGACTTATTATTACTTAAAGAGTTTAAGGGTCTTCATACTATTTATGTTTCTCCACTAAAATCTCTTGCCAACGATATTATTAGAAACTTAGAAAAACCTATAAAGTATTTAGATTTTGATATTACATTTCAAATTAGAACTGGGGATACATCTTCATACAAAAAAAAACAGCAAAAGCAAAAACCACCAAATATTTTAATTACGACTCCAGAGTCACTTGCATTATTAAATTCCTATGAAAATGCAAAAAGTCTATTTCAGAATTTAAAATTTATAATTATTGATGAAATACATACTTTTTTAGATAACAAAAGGGCAGATCTTTTAAGTCTGAATATAGAAAGACTTCAATCACATTCACCAAAATTACAAAGAATTGGTTTATCTGCAACATTAAAAAACAAACAAGATGCAAAAAAATGGCTTTGTCGAAAAAAACCAAAAGTAATATCACTTTCAAATTTCACTTTACCACATATAAAAATTCTTCAATCAGAAAATAGAATACCTTGGTCAGGACATATGGCGACTTATGCAATAAAAGAAATCTATAAGGAAATTATAAAATCAAAATTATCAATTGTTTTTGTAAATACTCGTGCTCAAGCTGAGTATATGTTCAAAAATTTATGGCTAATTAATAAAAAGAAATTAAAAATTGCCGTTCATCATGGTTCATTAGAACAAAATATTCGCTTAAGAGTTGAAAATAATCTCAGTAAAGGCCTTATTAGGTGTGTAGTAGCTACTTCATCCTTAGAACTTGGTTTAGACTATGGAGATGTAGAAAAAATTATACAAGTTGGTGCTCCAAAGGGTATAAATAGATTATTGCAACGTGTTGGAAGATCAAATCATAATTTAAAAACACCATCAAAAGCTATTCTTGTTCCAACAAATCGTTTTGAATTCATAGAAGCTAAAGCTGCAATTGAAGAAATTAATAGAGGCAGTCTTGACAGAATTGACTTAAAGAAAGGAAGTTTAGACGTTATCGCACAACATATATTTGCCACAGCTTGTGCTGGAGAATTTGATTCTCAAAAGCTATTCACTGAAATTAATAAAGCTTATCCTTACAAAAATTTACAAAAAAATGATTTTTTGAAACTTATAAACCTAATTCAAGATGGTGGATATGTTTTAAAAAACTATGATCAATTTAAGCGTATTCAAAATATTAGAAACGATAAAAATATTTATAAACTAGTTAGTAAGCGTGAAATAACAAAGTATAGAATGAATGTTGGAACAATAGTTGAAAATCCTATGTTAAAAATTAAACTTGGAACAAAAACATTAGGCAATATTGAAGAAGTTTTTATTCAGAATTTATCAAAGGAAGATTCTTTTATTTTTGCTGGAGAAGTTCTTGAGTTTCAGTCAATGAAAAATAATCTTGTACAAGTAAAGAAAAGTAAATCAAAAATATCAAAAATTCCTTCTTATTCAGGTGGAAGGATGCCTTTATCAACCAATTTGTCAAAATCAGTCAGATCTTTAATTGCATCAAGAAATCGTTTAAAAAATTATCCTCAACAAATAAAAGAGTGGCTCGATAAACAAAGACAAGTTTCAATATTACCAAAAAAAGATCAATTTTTGGTGGAACAGTTTCCACGAAAAAAAAATTATTATACAGTTATTTATTCATTTGCAGGCTGGCATTCAAATCAGACGCTAGGCTTTCTTCTTCTTCGCAAAATAAAAGATCTAAATTATAAACCTCTTGGTTTTGTTGCAAACGATTATGCTATTGTTTTTTGGTCATTAAAAGAGGTCAAAGATATAAATACAATCCTTAATGTAAGTTTATTTGATAAATATTTAGATAATTACTTAGAAGAGACATCAATTGTTAAAAGATTATTCCGTGATAATGCTATAATTTCTTGTTTAATTGAAAGACGGAATCCTGGTATGGAAAAAACAAGTAAGCAAGTTTTATTTAGTTCAGATCTTATTTACACTGTTCTAAAAAAAAATGAACCTGATCATATATTATTAAAATCATCCTATGAAGATGCGAAAAAAAATATGATAGATTATGATAGATTGTTCAATATTTTGCAGACAATTGATAAAAAAATAATAATAAAAAAACTAAAGACTATTTCTCCATTAGCAGTTCCTATTATTTTAGAAATTAATAAAGAAAATCTCTCAAAAAAAGATACTGAAGAATATATTTTAGAGGACTTAGAAAAAGAAATTTTAAAAGAAGCAAATGTACAGTCAATCAATTAATTTTGGAAAAGAAGTTTTTTTTGCTCTTCCTAGTAAAGCATTATATTGGAAAAAACTAGAAACTCTCATAGTCGCAGATTTACATCTTGGTAAATCTATAAGTTTTGCAAAAAATAAACAATTTTTGCCTCCTTACGACACAAAAGAGACTTTAGAAAAATTATATAAGACTTTAGATGAGGTTAAACCAAAAAAACTAATAATAGTTGGTGATTTAATCCATGATTTTGATTCAATTTTAAGCTTACAAAAAAACGACTATAAAAACTTAAAAGGTTATATCGAAAAAATAAAATTTATATGGGTTAAAGGTAACCATGACAATGATACAAATATAGAAGGGTTCGAAAAATATTCAAATTATAAAATTTATAATTTTATGTTTTCACACCAACCAGTTATATCGCCTTTGTATCAAATCTGTGGTCATTATCATCCAAAAGTAAATATAATTCACAGAGGAAAATCAATTTTTAAAGCTGCATTTGTACACAACAGAAAGATTTTAATATTACCTAGTTTTGGAGCTTATACTGGTGGATTAGACGCAAGATCTAAAGTATTAGAAAAAATATTAGGTGAAGAAATTTGTTCTTATCCAATTGGTAAAAATAAAGTTTATAAAATATAGATTAACAATATTTATTAATTGTTTCTATTATATAGTTCAACTCTATTTTTTTTAATTCAGGATATATTGGTAACGATAATATATCTTTACTGATCGACCTCGCAGTAAGATTTCTTTTTTTTGATGAAGTATTTAATATTTTAAGATCTGATAAATTATAAGGATAATGTATATTTGTAGAAATCCCTTTTTCTAAAAGTTGTTTCATTATTTTTTTTCTATTTTTAACTCTTATAGCAAATATATGGTAGGAATGTTTTTTTTGCTTTTCATCAAAAAGAGAGAATGTTTTATTATTTAATTTTTTTTTATATATTTTAGCTATCTGAATTCTTTTAATTATATCATTTTTTAAATAAATACTTTTTTGTAATAAGGATGCAGCAATAAATTCACTCATTCTAAAATTAAAACCCAATTCAATAAAATCATAATTTTTTTGAGACCAAGTCCTCATTCTCTGAGTTTTTAAAAAAATATTTTTATTGTTTGTTAAAATTGCTCCTCCCTCACCAATTGCTCCTAAATTTTTTGTTGGATAAAAACTTAAAGTTGCAGTATCTCCAAAATATCCTGGAAATCTCGATAAATATTCACTACCGTGTGCTTGCGCAGAATCTTCTATTATTTTTAATTTATGTTTTCTCGCAATATTTTTAATTTCTTTCATATCACACATTAGTCCGTGTAAATGTACTACCATAATTGCTTTTGTTTTTTTATTTATTGCTTCCTCAATTTTATTTACATTAATCAACCAATCTTTCTCATTAATATCTACAAAAATTGGCTTTGCACCTACATATTTTACAGCTGCTGCGCTTGCAACAAATGTTAATGAAGGAATAATAACTTCATCATTCTCTTTTATATTTAAAGCCAGCAAAGATAGATGTAATGCACTAGTTCCATTATTGACGGCTATTGCATATTTAACTTCAAAAAAATTTCTTAAAAAATTTTCTAATTTTTTAACATGTTTACCATTTGTATAAGATCCATCTAAAAGTATATTATTAACATCTCGTTGTAATCTACTAGATATCTTTTTTGCTTTAAACTTTTCTGAAAAAAAATTTATTCTCATAATTTTGCCTTAACTTCACTCAAAATCTTCATTACCCTTAATCCATGAGCAAAAACATCATTATTTCGTTTATTTTTTTTTGAAAATTTTATTAAGTCATCAATCATCACTGATAGACTTTCTTTATGAAATAAATTTGGTACAGTTATTTGGCCAGTTCTGTATAACCATTGATTAATTTTTTTTGATGGATTGTACTCAATTCCTTTGTCATAAATTTTTATTTTTTTATCACTTTCATTATCATCAAATTCAACAATTTTTTTATTTCCAGCTAAGAGTATTCTTCTAGATTTAATTGGTGAATACCAGCTTACCTTAATATTTGCAAAGAAGCCCGACGGATATTCTAGCGATATATTAGAAATGAAATTTTTATTTCCAAAAATATTGTGAGAATTAACTTTTATTTTTTTTGGCATCTCTCCATTTAACAAGAAGTCAAGTATATATAAGTCATGGACTGCAAGGTCATCTATTACATCAACATCTGAATAAAATTTTCCAAAACTGATTCTTTCAGAGTCATAATATATTAATTTTCCTAGGATTTTTTTATTGATAAGCTTCTTTAAATATCTAATAGAAGAGTGATACAAATAAGTATGATCTAAGAAAATTTTATCAGTATTAGTAAAATATTTTTTGATTTTAAGAGCTTGATCAAATGTCTTAGTAAAAGGTTTGGTAGTACAAACAAACTTATTTAATTTTAAACATTTACTGATATATTCATAATGAGTTTTTGTTGGTGTGGTAATAATAAAAATATCAATTAAATTATTATTAAAAAAATCTTTTTTATTATTTATATAAAAAATATTTTTACTCTTTTTTGCTTCTTTAAAACTAAAATCATATACATAAATATTCTTTATTTTATTATTAATTTGAATATTTCTTAGAATATTTTTTCCCCAGTAACCTAATCCTATTAAACCTATATTCATTACAAATTCCTAATCGTCATAATCTTTAATAATTTTAATATGTGCAATTTTTTTATTTTTATTAAATTCTACATGCGTTTTATCAACCTTATTTTTCATTATGTCCCAAACTATATATATTGCTGAAAATATCCAAAAAAATAGGAAAAAATAATTTTTCTTTGTAATATCCCACATCTTTATACTTTTATTTAATTTCAAATCACCATGAAATGCATATCTCCAGTAATTTATGACAGTAAAAAATTTATCCCTTGTTTTCAATTTTTTAAATACATTTTCTTTGGTATTTATAGCTATACTATGTGCGTATCCTCTATTATACCTCATTTTATTGCCAAAACTTATAGAATCACTTGCTCTTCTCATTATCTTTGTGATTATAGGGCTTAATAAAAAATAAGAATTTTTATGAACTTCATTCATTAATGTGCTTTCACTTATTAAAAAATCAACTTCTTTAAAATTTTTACCTTTGTAGACTGAGGATTTTTCTAATACTGTTGCATCACCTTTAATATACCCATTTACATCCTCCCAAGTCATAAACATATTTGTTTTTGGTATCTTATCATTGTAAAAAGTTTGACTCTCATTATTGTCATTAATTGATTGAGTTATTATGCCATGGAAACTGCTTTTTTTATTTTCAGGTATATTTTTAAGTAAAATGTCCATTGTCTCAAATGCATTTTTATCAAAATAGTCATCAGATCCACAATAACAAAAAAAATCTGTTTTAATCAATTTATATAAAAAATTATCCATTGTACTTTTACCAACTCTTAAGTTCGATTTAGCATAAATAATTTTAATTTTTTTTTCATTGATAAAAGATTTAATTAAATTATCACTATTATCTGTAGATCCATCATTACCAATTATCCATGTAAAATTTTTAAATGTTTGTTTTTTTAAAGACTCATAAAGATCACTTAAATAGTATTCCCTGTTAAATGTTGATGTTAGAATTGAAATAGAGGTCATACTTATGGCTATGTGTAAAACTTGTATAAAAATTTTTTTTAATTTATAAACCTTTTTATGAAATTAACAAATGTTTGTATCGCAGGTAATTTCAATATAGCCATTGATTGCACTAAAATTTTAATAAAAAATATAAAAAATTTAAATTTGTGTACAATTGTTAATGAAAATGATTTGGGTCAGGATCATTTTCAAAATTCATTTAAAAAATTTTGTTTAAAAAATAAAATTAAAATAATTAAATTACAAGAAGCTTATTTAATTAAAGATTTAATATTTATTTCAAT
>MDTD01064839.1_pt1 | contig 15326 bp, 9 predicted proteins | sample 811221 | NCBI WGS metagenome assembly MDTD01 (sample SAMN05326646, study PRJNA326480) | marine metagenome | isolation source: seawater | place: Pacific Ocean: South West | collected 2011
CGGCATGGTACATGACGAGTTCGTGCTGCCGGAGGATGCCCCCGAGTGGGCAAAGGCCATAATTGCGGATCGGACAGCGGCCGGGAGCGCCGAGGCGTTCTGGAACAAGGTGGAGGCGTTCGAGGTTCGCAAGGATGCGCAGCTTGCCAAAGAGTTCATCATGGCATTGCCGATCGAGCTGACGACGGAACAGAATGTCGCTTTGATGCGCGACTTTGTTACCGGACAGATATCGAAGCGGGGGCTGATTGCCGATTGGGTCTATCACGATGCACCGGGCAATCCGCATGTGCATCTGATGACGAATCTTCGGCCGCTCACCCATGACGGTTTCGGTGGCAAGAAGGTGGCCGTGCTGGACGAGAACGGCAGGCCCCTGCGTTCAAAGAACGGCCAGATTGTTTACAAACTATGGGCCGGGGATAAGACCGATTTCCTCGCATTACGCGAAGCGTGGTACGCGGCGCAGAACAAGCATCTGGAATTGAACGGCCATGACGTTCGCGTCGATGGGCGGTCCTATGCCGAGCGCGGCATAGAGCTTGCGCCAACCTCGCATATCGGTGTTGCCAGCAAGGCAATACAGAGGGAGGCCGAAGCAGAAGGGCGCGAGGCGAAGCTTGAGCGTCTGATGCTGCATGCGGCAACACGGCGGGAGAATGCCGAGCGGATCGCGGCCAAGCCGGAGATCGTCATCGATGCCGTTTCGCGTGACCGGAGTGTTTTCGATGAACGCGACATTGCGAAACATCTTCATCGCTATGTTGACGACGTGGGCGAGTTTCAGAACCTCATGGCGCAGATCATGGCGAGCCCGGAGCTTGCGATGATCGAGGCGGAGGGCGTTGACTTCGCGACAGGGGAAGTTCTGCCGAACCGTTATTCAACGCGGGAGATGATCCGCGTTGAATCGGAAATGGCGTCCCACGCCGAGGTGCTTTCTAGCCGGGGCCGGTTCGGTGTTTCTGCCACAGTCCGCAACGAGGTGCTGGCTGCGCAGAGCCGTATTTCCGACGAGCAGCGGATCGCGATTGAGCGCATCACGGGCAATGAGCGTCTTGCCATGGTGGTCGGCCACGCCGGCGCCGGTAAAACCACGATGATGAAAGCGGCCCGCGAGATATGGGAGGCGGAGGGCTTCAAAGTGGTGGGCGGGGCGCTCGCTGGTAAGGCTGCCGAAGGTCTTGAGAAAGAGGCCGGTATCGAGAGCCGGACACTGGCCTCATGGCAATTGCAGTGGCAGCGCGATCGGCTTCACCTGGACGACAAGACCATCTTTGTCATGGACGAGGCGGGCATGGTTGCCTCTCGTCAGATGGCAGATTTCGTTTCCGAGGTTTCCCGTTCCGGAGCAAAACTCGTACTGGTCGGTGACGCCGGTCAGTTGCAGCCGATCGAGGCGGGCGGCGCCTTTGCCTCGCTTTCCAACATCACCGGCTATGCCGAACTGGAAACGATCTATCGCCAGTTCGAGGACTGGATGCGGGAAGCTTCCATGAGCCTCGCGCGCGGCGACGTGGAAACGGCATTGACTGCCTACAACGATCGCGGCCATGTCATCGAGACGGCCACAAAGGACGAGGCGATTGCCGCGCTCGTGAAGGATTGGGTGGCGGACTACGACCCGAACCGTTCGAGCCTGATCCTTGCCTACATGCGGCGCGACGTGCGGGCACTCAATGATCTTGCGCGTTCCGCTCTTATCGAGCTCGGTCAGCTTTCCGAGGGTCATGAATTCCGGACCGCCGAAGGTGCGCGCAATTTCGCAGCTGGCGATCAGGTCGTATTCCTGAAGAACGAAGGCTCCCTTGGCGTCATGAACGGCATGATCGGGCGCGTGGTGGACGCCGGGAAGGGCCGTATCGTCGTTGAAGTTGGCGAGGGGGGGCGTGGCCCCGGCAGTTCACGCAAGGTCGAGATCGATCAGCGGTTCTATGCGAATGTCGACCACGGCTACGCGACGACCGTACACAAGAGCCAGGGCGCGACCGTCGATCGCGTCAAGGTTCTGGCCTCGTCGATGTTCGACCGCCACCTTTCCTATGTGGCGCTTACCCGTCATCGGGAGAGTGTCGAGCTGTATGCGTCAGCCGACGAGTTCAAGCGGTATTCGCGCGTCGATCATATGGCCGGCATCACCGGCAAGATGGTCGATGCAGGAATGGCGAAATTCCGCGAGGGAGAGGACGTGGCGCCGTCGCCCTACGTGGATCTTCAGGACCGGAACGGATCCACGCATCGCCTGTGGGGTGTCAGCCTTCCCAAAGGCGTCGAGCAGTCCGGAGCATCCATTGGCGATGTGGTCACGCTTCGCAAGGATGGCACCGAGCAGGTCATCGTCAAGGTTCCCGTGATCGATGAAGCGTCGGGCAAGAAGCATTTCGAGGAACGTGCTGTCGAGCGGAATGTCTGGACGGCGGCAATCGTGCAGGAAACCGATCCGGTTGCACAGCGGATCGGGGCGGCCGCCATGTTCGCCAAGCCGGGGCGCATCGATCATGCCGCCGGTGTGACCGGCGAGCTGGTCGAGGCAGGAGAGGCGAAATTCCGCGATCGTGAGGACGTTGAGCCGACACCCTATGCCGACCTCAAGGCGGCCGATGGAACGGTGCATCGGCTATGGGGCGTCAAGATACCGAAGGCACTCGAGGAGGCGGGAGCATCCATTGGCGATACCGTTACCTTGCGCCGAGACGGGACCGAGGACGTCAAAACGCTGGTGCCGGTTGTGAACGAAGCCACCGGAGCGACCCGGCTTGAAGAGCGGACCGTTGAGCGCAACGTCTGGACCGCTGTCAGGATCGAGACGGCCGAGCAACGGACAGCGCGGCAGGATAGCACCTCGAAGGAGCAGCCGTCGCAAGTGTTTCATGCTCTTGTCACGCGCCTATCCCGATCAGGAGCGAAAGGGACGACGCTCGATTACGCCGGGTCCAAGCTCTACGACCAGGCCTTGGCCTATGCGAACAATCGCGGGCTCTACGGCATCCGCGTGGCAACGGCGCTGGCGAAAAATCATGCGCGTTGGATCAAGGATCAGCGCGCGCGCCTGGCCGCCGCCGGCGCGAAACTCGCCAGCTTCATCGAGCGGTTCGGCCGCAACCAGTCCGCCCGTTCCATACCGGCCGCTCAAACTCAGCCTTGGTTGCGCGGTGTCGCGACCTGGGCACAATCCATCAGCCAAGCAGTGGAGGCTAAAGTGCAAGGTGACGCGACCCTGACAGTCCATTGGACTGACATCAACGACCGCATGAAGCTGATCTATGAGAAGCCCGAGGAGGCGATGAAGGCGATGAATCTAACGCCAGCCCTCAATGGCAATGACTCAGCCGCCAAGGCCGAGCAGAGCCGTATTCACGACCAGCTCGCCAACAATCCCGAAGCTTATGGCGCGCTACGCGGCAAAACCGGCTTGCTGGCGTCAGGGGCGGCCAAGGCCGAACGGCAGCGCGCCGTCGGCAATGTCGCGCCGCTGCGCAAATCCATGCAGGATTATATTCGCCTGCGAGCTGAGATCGCGGATCTCCGGACGGTGGAATTGAGCCGCGAACGTGACCGCCAGCGCATCGACATACCGGCAATTTCCAGTTCGGCCGAGCGCGTTCTCGAGCGTGTCCGCGACGCGATCGACCGCAACGATATTCATTCGGCAATGGGCTTTGCCCTAGCCGACAAGATGATCAAGGCCGAGATCGATGACCTCAACAAAAGCCTCGACAAAAAGTTCGGCAATCGGGCGTTCAGGGGCGGTGCGGAGCCCAAGGGCAAATCGTTCGATGCCGCCGCTGCCAAGGTCGCGCCCGGCGATCACGCGAAACTCGCCAGCGCATGGCCGATATTCAACGCAGCGCAGAAGCTTGCCGCCCATGAAAAGGATCTGCAGCAGCAACAGGCCCGCACGCAAACGCAGTCTCGCAACCCGGGCATGACCCGATGAGCAGACGGCGCAACGCCCTTGCGATTATCGGCGCCGGCGCGCTTCTGATCGGTGGCATTGCCAGCGCGTTTGCGTTCGGCGGCTACCGGATCAACTTCACCCCATCCTATCCCCTCGGGCTTTGGCAGATCGAGCCATTGAACCGGGAGATCAGGGCAGGGGACCGCATATTCATATGCCCGCCCCAGGGCGCGGCCGCAGCACTTGCGCTGGAGCGGCATTATCTGCCCCGCGGTCTTTGCCCCTCCGGGAGCGGGCCGCTCATCAAGACGGTTGCGGCAGTCGCCGGTCAGGCGGTCGAGATCGACGGCCAGGTTCTCGTTGATGGCAAGCCTTTGTCGTCCTCGCGTGTCCTCAAGGCTGACGCTGAAGGTCGCGCCATGCCGATCTTTGCCGGAGGCAGGGTCAGCGAGGGCACAGTGTTCCTGCATTCGGATTTTGTTGGTTCTTATGATTCAAGATATTTCGGCCCAATCCCCACGTCCGGCGCGCTTGGCCTCGCGCGAGAAATTCTCACCTTCACCCCGTAGCATCGCCGTTGGCGCTGCTTTCGTCGCCGGTGGCATCATCACCGGCGCCGTCGGGTGGAGCGGCCATGCCCTGGCATTCCCGGTTGGCGTTGCATTTCCAGCACTTTGGGCATTCGCGCCCTCGCGAACCGTCGCGGCGCTTGTGGCGGCCGCCCACTTCCTGGGCGCCGCGCGCGGCCTTCCGGTCGGAACGTCGATTTTCTTTGGCGAACAGCTCGCCATCGGGCTTGCGTTCTGGATTGCCGCATCGATCCTCTTCGTTGCGGTCCATGCCGCGCTCTGGACAGCCAGGGGCGGTTGGCATCGGCCGCTGCGCTACGCGATCGCGGCCATCCTCATGAGCATCCCGCCCTTCGGCATCACCGGATGGGCAAGCCCGATCACGGCGGCCGGAATCTTGTTTCCAGGGTGGGGATGGTTCGGATTGGCAGCAACTGCGATCGGCCTGCTCGTCATGACGACGAGAGCCTGGCCGATCGCCGCGTTCGTCCTGGGAGGATTTTACGCTTGGTCCACTGCAACGTGGACGCCACCAGCAGTACCGAAAGGGTGGGCAGGGATCAACACCGGGTTCAAGTTCACGGCGGCCGGGCAATATGCCGATTACGCGCAGCATCTTGAGACAATCGCCCTGGTGAAAGAGGCTGTAGGGCAGGGAGCAAAGGCCGTGGTCCTGCCTGAAAGCGCCCTTGGCCTTTGGAGCCGGACCACCGAGCGGCTTTGGCTCCGCGAACTGGCGGGCGTCGAGGTCAAGGTCAATGGCGGTGCGGCCGTCATCGATCCGATCGGCTATGACAATGTGATGATGGAGATCGCGCCGGAAGGTTCGCGGATCCTCTATAAAGAGAGAATGCCGGTCCCGGCATCGATGTGGCAGCCCTGGCTGGCTTTGACGGGCGAGGGCGGAGGCGCGCACGCGCATTTCTTTGCCAATCCGGTTGTTGAGTTCGCGGGCTTTCGCGTGGCGCCGCTCATCTGCTACGAACAATTGATCATCTGGCCGGTCCTGCAATCCATGTTGCATGACCCCGATGTGATCGTTGCCACAGGCAACGGCTGGTGGATCGGAAACACCAATATTGTCGCAATCCAGAAGGCGAGCGCAGAGGCGTGGGCCTCGCTGTTCGGCCTTCCGCTGGTGATGGCCTTCAATACTTGAGAAAGGAGCGGGCATGATCGACGCGGCTTTGATTCAACAATGTGCCGATCCGCGCTTGAGCGTCGAGATCGTTCAGAAATTTGTCGAGGAAGTCGGCGCCGCCGATCATCTGACGGTCACGGTGAAGAGCGGCCAGCGGACGTTCGCTGTTCCCAAGCCGGCCACGGCCGAAGAAGCCTTGGCGCTGACGCAACAGCATGTGGGCCAGGCTGTGGTTCGCGTCGGGCTGACGCAGTATCCGGCCGGCCTCGGTGTTGCCGACAAGAGCGAGCTGAGCATCGACCTGTTCGACCCTTGCGAAAATCTCCGCAGGGGCACGGCTCTGTTCGGCAAGGTCTACCGCATCGTCACGAAGTGGTACGGCAATCCCCGGCCGGAGGCGTTCGATGACGCGATATGGGCTTATGGCACCGGCATCTTCGAGGGGGAGCGCGTGTTCTATGCCGACGATCCCGAAGACGTGAAGGTTGCGGAGCCGGAGGCGGCCGAGGCTCAGGAGGCCGAGGGCGAGCAGTCGGCAGAGACTGAGGTAGGCGAGGGGCCTTCAGAACCCCCGTTCAAGGACGAAGACCCGAACAAGGCGAGCATCCGGATCGATCTGTCCGGTATCAAATCCCACAACACGGAGCCGAAGACAGCAGGCCAATGAACAGCCATATCATCGTCACCATCATGCTCTGCGCCGTGCAGTGCGAGCCGACAGAAATCCGCATCTGGGACGGAGACACGTTCCGCGTCGGGAGCCGCGGCGGCGAATCCGTGCGGATCTTCAATATCGACGCGCCGGAGATCGAGGGGAAATGCCGCTTCGAATCCGACCTGGCGCAGCAGTCCAAGCAACGGCTTGCTTCCATCCTCCAGGATGGCAAGGTGGAGATCCAGCGGCAGGATACTGATCGCTATGGACGCACCTTGGCGGGCGTTCGGGTCAACGGTCAGGACGCCGGCGACATGCTTGTGCGGGAAGGCCTGGCCCGCACATGGAGCGGGCGACGGGAGCCGTGGTGCTGATGGCGGATTACGACACGATCAAGGACCGCTTTATCCTGGTCAGCCCGGACGAGGCGACCATTCATGTTGTCAGCCGGAAGCTGTTTCATGAGGTGATGGGTGGCGTGGCGGCGCTACCCCAATGGGCCGGACTGCGGTTCAAGTCTGCCAAGGTGCTGATCGCCTACAAGGGCGACTTGCCGCTTATCGTTGCCGTTGCAGAAGGGCGGATCGAGCAGCTTACCGAAACAGGCGTCATCGATGCTGATTTTAATAAGCTGAAACTTGCGTCGAAATTGAAGACCGCCTTCAGGGACAAGGCCCGTCCGCAAACCGGCTCCCATCCCTTCGCGCAGCGCGTCGTGGATGCGACGAGCTGGGAGTGCAATGAGGAAGCGGACGCGGACATCTTTTGGCGCCTGACGGAGTATTTCATCGAAGGGAAACGTGGGCAGTCTGTGGTCGCCCAGATCGATGTTGAATTGGTAGCCTGATCGGCGGGAAATGGAAGACTGTGGGTTCGAGCAAGGGGAGGCTCATGAACGATTGCCCTTACTTCGCGGCGTTCCCTACGGTTGCCGTTCGAAGTCGCGCTCGCTCCTGCTTGCGGTTTCCGTAATTTTCCTCCATTTTCCCAGTTCTGCTCCTCGGGGGGGCTATCACGCCAATGAGCAACGACATCCTGACGATCCGAGAGGTCGCCGAGTACCTCAAGATCAATGAGAAGACGGCCTACCGTCTCGCGGCAGAAGGGAAACTCCCCGGGTTCAAGGTCGGAGGCGCTTGGCGTTTCCGAAAGGATGAGATCGAGAGGCTCACTAAGGGCCAGAATACGCGCGATGAGAGCGCTGGAGATGCTTGATGCCGCGTATTTTTGACAACATCGAATCGGGTCTTCTTCCCGCACTTCGACAGACGCTTTCGATATCCGAGCGGGGAGACTTCTGTGTTGGCTACTTCAATCTGCGAGGCTGGAAATCGGTAGATGATTTAGTTTCTGCATGGCCAGGCGGAGAAGGAAGCCAATGTCGCCTACTTGTGGGAATGCAACGTCTTCCGCAAGAGGAACTGCGGATTGGGCTCGGAACCGGTAAGGAAGATCATACGCTCGACAACCAGTCGGCACTTCGACTGAAGAGAAGATTGGCGGAAGACTTCCGTGTTCAGCTAACCTTGGGCATGCCAAATAACGCCGATGAGGCCGGGTTGCGGCGGCTTGCTAGTCAATTGAAATCGAAGCAGGTCACGGTTCGGTTGTTCCTGAAACATCCCCTGCACGCGAAGCTCTATCTCCTTTTTAGGCCAGATCCGAACAACCCGATAACCGGCTTTCTAGGTAGCAGCAATCTTACTCTCTCCGGCCTTTCGAAGCAGGGTGAGCTGAACGTCGACGTTCTCGATCACGACGCCACGGAGAAACTCGCCAAATGGTTCGATGACCGTTGGTCGGACCGCTGGTGCATCGATATCACGGAGGAACTGATCGAGGTCATCGAGGACAGTTGGGCGCGAGAGGAGCCGCTCGATCCTTACATGATTTACGTCAAGATGGCCTACCATCTGGCGCAGGAAGCGCGCGCAGGACTCAATGAATTTCGAATACCACCGGAGTTTGGAAAACGGCTTTTCGCTTATCAAGAGGCCGCAGTCAAAATCGCCGCTCATCATCTGAACAAACGCGGTGGAGTCCTCATCGGCGACGTTGTTGGCTTGGGCAAGACATTGATGGCTACTGCGCTCGCCAAGATATTTCAGGACGATCACTTCACAGAAACACTCATCATTTGCCCGAAGAATCTGGTCAAGATGTGGGAGGATTATGTTGCTGAATACCGTCTCCTTGCAAAAGTGCTCTCGGTCACGCGGGTTACGCGAGAACTGCCCGATCTTCGGCGATATCGCGTCGTCCTGATCGACGAAAGCCATAATCTTCGCAACCATGAGGGACGAAGATATCGAGCGATCCAGGAGTATTTGCAGGAAAACGAAAGCCGCTGCATCCTCCTGTCAGCGACACCGTACAACAAGACCTACGGCGATCTTTCCAACCAGCTTCGTCTTTTCGTCCCCGAGGAACAGGACATCGGCGTTCGTCCGGAACGACTGTTGCAAGACATCGGGGAAACGGAATTCATTCGGCGCCACCAATGCCCCGTCAGATCCCTCGCGGCTTTCGAGAAAAGCGATCACGCTGATGATTGGCGGGAGTTGATGCGCCTCTACATGGTTCGTCGCACGCGAACGTTTATTCAGGACAACTATGCTCAGATCGATCCCGCCAACGGTCGCAAGTTCCTAACGTTCGAAGACGGTTCGCGTTCCTATTTCCCCGAGCGTGTGCCGCGTACTCTTCGGCTTAATATCAACGACAAAGACACCGGCGATCAATACGCGAAGCTTTACGCCGCGCCGGTCGTGGACGCGATCAATCTTATGCATCTGCCGCGCTACGGCCTGGGCAACTATGTCGCGCCGAAGCCGCACAAGCCACCGACGCCGAATGAAGCGAAGCAACTTGACGACCTTTCCCGTGCGGGCAAGCGCCTCATGGGTTTTTGTCGCACCAACCTGTTCAAGCGCTTGGAAAGTAGTGGTGAGGCGTTCCAGCAATCGCTAGAGCGCCACGTCCTGAGAAACTACATCTTCCTACATGCCATCGAGAACGAACTTCCTTTACCACTTGGTACGCAGGATGCCGGACTCTTAGATACCGCGAATTACGACGAGGATGTCGACGATCAGAGTGCCGATGCCGAGCTGTTCGCAGAAGGCGAAGATGAGAATACTCAGGACGCCGAAGCACTCGACTTGCGCGACGAGGCGGCCTTTCGAGCGCAGGCGGCGGAAACGTATGGGCTCTACGCCACCCAATACAGGAAGCGGTTCAAGTGGCTTCGTGCCGACCTTTTTGTGGCTCAGCTGAAAAAGGATCTGGCAACCGACAGCGCACGGCTCCTGAAGATCATTGACGATTGCGGCCAATGGGATCCGTCGAAGGACACCAAGCTCGCGTCTCTATTCGACCTGCTGACCAAGAAGCATCCCAATGAGAAGATCATGATCTTCTCGCAATTTGCCGACACGGTTCGCTATCTCGAGCGACAGTTGAAGGCAAAAGGCCTCAAGTCGATCGCCGCGGTGTCGGGCGAAACATCGGATCCGACCAGCTTTGCGTGGCGTTTCAGCCCCGGTAGCAACAACAAGCGCGACAAAATTAAGCCCGACGAAGAGTTGCGTGTCCTGATCGCTACCGATGTACTCAGTGAAGGCCAGAATCTTCAGGACGGTGCGATTCTGGTGAACTACGACCTGCCTTGGGCGATTATCCGTCTCATTCAGCGTGCGGGCCGTGTTGATCGCATCGGACAGAAGGCTGAGAAAATCCTCTGCTATTCTTTTCTTCCGGCTGATGGCGTCGAACGCTTGATCCAATTGCGTTCGCGTGTCCGCCAGCGTTTGAAGGAAAATGCCGAGGTCGTAGGGACCGACGAAGCGTTCTTCGAGGATGAAGGCGAACGCGAAGAGCTTGTCGATCTTTATAACGAGAACGCTGGTATTCTGGACGGCGAAGCAGATACCGAGGTCGATCTCGCCTCGTACGCCTATCAAATTTGGAAGAATGCGATCGACGCGAACCCGGCTTTGCAGAAATCGATTCCTGAGCTTCCGTCCGTTGTCTATTCCACGAAGGCTTACACGCCCCAAGACGGGCGCCCGCACGGCGCGCTGGTCTATATGCGTACAGCACAGGGTAATGACGCTCTTGCCTGGGTCGACCAGGACGGCGCCAGTGTCACCCAGTCGCAGTTCGAAATCCTGAAAATCGCGGCGTGCGAGCGGAACACCCCCGCCTTGCCTCGGCAGGAACAACACCATTCAATGGTTGCAAAGGGTGTCGAGCACATTGCTGCAGAGGAGAAGCAGGTTGGTGGGCAACTTGGTCGCCCTTCCGGTGCGCGCTTCCGCACCTACGAACGCCTTAAGCGCCATGCCGACAAGGTAAAAGGATCTCTGTTTGATCTACCCGAGCTCGGCAAAGCCATTGAAGAAATTTACCGTTTCCCGCTGCGCCAGTCGGCGACCGATACCTTGAACCGACAGATGAAGGTGGGCATCAATGATGACAAGTTGGCCGAATTGGTTTTGGCGCTACGTGAGGAGGATCGGCTTTGTCTGATCCAAGATGAGGAACACTCCGGCGAGCCGCAGATCATCTGCTCGTTGGGGCTTGCGCGTCTGACGGCGTGACGAAGGGGCTGGGGATGGACTTCAACGCCGATGATGCCAGGAAACTGCTGGAGCAATTCGAGTTCGGAAAGCTCTTCATTGAGGAATTAGGATGGGATCGGCATAGCGCCGACCTGTCCATCGCAACCTCGAACGCTACGTTCGCTCTGAAAGCCGTCGCCGAAAAGCGCGGGATGGTTGCCTGGGTTTGTCAGGCGCCAGTCGACCAGCAGATCCCGGACCGCGCCACGCGAAAGAAAATCGAGATCCAAGTCGCCAAGACGACACTTGAGCACCTGATTATCTTCATCGACGGGAAGCGTGCCGAGCAGATATGGTGCTGGGCGCGGCGCGAGGCCGGCAAGCCCGCCTCGGTTCCCGAGCACTTTTGGTATGCCCCATCAGGCAATAGAGGCTTCCTGCAAAAGCTGGAAGCGATTGCGTTCTCACTCGCCGAGGAGAGCACCCTTACGCTGGTCGATGTCACGGCGCGCGCTCGCGCTGCCTTCGATGTCGAGCGCGTCACAAAGCGTTTCTACGATCAGTTCACAAAGGAACACACGGCCTTCCTCGGCTTCATCAGCGGCATCACCGAGGTCGCGGATAAGGAATGGTACGCCTCGCTGATGCTCAACCGCTTGATGTTCATCTATTTCATGCAGCGGAAAGGCTTTCTGAACGGTGAGCGGGATTATTTGCGCGACAGGCTAGCTCGCTGCCAACGTGAAAATGGCCAAGACAGATTCTATTCCTTCTATCGTTATTTCCTCCTGCGCCTATTCCATGAGGGGCTTGGCGGCAGGGAACGGAGCCCGGAGCTCGACAAGCTCCTCGGCCGCATCCCCTATCTGAACGGTGGCCTCTTCGAAAAGCACCCGATCGAGGAGCGCTGCCCGGACATCAAGATCCCGGACGAAGCCTTCACGCGCATCTTCGCCTATTTCGACCGCTATCAGTGGCATCTCGACGAGCGCCCGCTGCGCAACGATAACGAGATCAATCCGGACGTTCTCGGCTATATTTTCGAGAAATACATCAACCAGAAGCAAATGGGGGCCTACTACACGAAGGAGGATATCACCGAATACATCTCGAAAAACACGGTGATCCCTTTCCTCTTCGACGCCGCAAGGGCCAAGTGCAAGGTGGCCTTCGAAAACCCGGGTGGACCGACGATCTGGGATCATCTGCGCGACGATCCCGACCGCTATATCTACACCGCCGTCAAGCACGGCGCAGTACAAGCGCTTCCGCCTGAGATCGCGGCTGGCGTCGAAGACGTTTCGGCCCGCACGCAATGGAACCAGAAGGCGCCGGCCGACTTCGGCTTGCCGACGGAAATCTGGCGTGAGGTCGTGGCACGGCGCACTCGTTATGCAGAAGTCCGCGCAAAACTGGCGGCGGGCGAAGTCCGCGAGATCAACGATCTCATAACGCTCAATCTCGACATCCGGCAGTTCGCCCAGGACGTGATCGAGCGTTGCGAAGGCCCGGATCTGCTGCGCGCCTTCTGGAACGCGATTGAGGGAGTCACCGTTCTCGATCCAACCTGCGGTTCTGGCGCGTTCCTGTTCGCCGCGCTCAATATCCTCGAACCGCTCTACGAGACGTGCCTCGACCGGATGGAAGCCTTTGTTGCCGATCTTGAGCGCTCGGCTGATGGCCACGCGCCAAAGAAGTTCGAAGACTTCAAAGCCACACTGGCAAAAGTCGGCGCGCACCCGAACGCCCGCTATTTCACGCTGAAGAGCATCATCCTGAACAACCTCTTCGGCGTCGATATCATGGAAGAGGCGGTCGAGATCTGTAAGCTCCGCCTGTTCCTCAAGCTTGCTGCCCAGGTCGATCCCGATCAGAAGCAGGAAAACCTCGGTATCGAACCGTTGCCGGATATCGACTTCAACATCCGCGCCGGCAATACGCTGGTCGGCTACGCGACCTATGCCGATGTGAAAAAGGCGCTGACGAGCAAGCTCGATCTTGATAATTCGTTGGAAACAATCACGGCTAATGCCGCTAAACTTCAGCAAACGTTTGATGCGTTTCGAAAACGACAAGTAGAGGGTGACGGCCCCGTTCCGCTTGAAGACAAAATAAGACTTCGAGAACAATTGGCGTCACTGGAAACTGCGCTTAATCTCCACCTTTCTGCTGATTACGGCGTCAAGAAGCAATTTGAAGGCAACTTGAGCGGGTGGGTAAAGACGCATCAGCCGTTTCACTGGTTCATAGAGTTCCATGGGATCATGAGCCGGGGCGGCTTTGATATAGTTCTAGGAAACCCGCCCTACGTCGAGTACAGCAAGGTAAAAAAGGCATACTCGGTTAGAAACTACCAAACGGAAGCGAGCGGCAATCTTTTTGCCATGTGCGGAGAGCGATCTTTTGACCTATCTCCAAACGGTCGATCTGGGTTGGTTCTCCCTGTTTCAGCAATTTGTACGGATCGAACCTCATCGTTCCAGGAGCTTCTGTTTAAGCGGGATTCGATTTGGGCTTCGTCGTTTGATGTCTTCCCTGCTCGGCTCTTTGAAGGAGCTGCGCAGCGGCTCGCAATAATAATTGCCGAGAATCGTCTGGCAAACAAACGAGTTCGGATGCAGACGACTGCCTATAAGCGATGGTTTGCGGCTGAGCGCCAATATTTGATGGAAGGGTTGTTTTATCTGGACGTCTCTGAAAGCGCGTCGGTGACCTGGATACCGAGAATCGATAGCTCCTTAGCCATTGACATACTGAAGAAGCTGACGGGAAAGAGCATCAACTACTTTATGCGCGATAAGGGTGCCGCACCAATCTACATCCACCGCATCATAAATAACTTTGTGAAAGCTGTCGATTTCGCGCCTCTCTTCAAAAGAGAGGGAGAGGCTGAAACGGTTTCACCCGATTTTAAGAAGCTCTATGTCGACAATACCTATCGTCGGAGCATTTTATCGATATTGAATTCAAACGCGTTTTACTGGTACTGGCGATGCCACGGTGATGGGTTCCACTGTGGGTTTAAAGAGATTGGACGGTTTCCAACTCAGATAACGGGACTTTCGGAACCACAAGTAACGCGCCTTGAGGTGCTTGGACAACAAATGTCCGACTCGCTGCGAAGAAATTCGGCAATCAAGGTGAGAAACCAGAAGAAGACGGGGCGTATTGAGCTTCAGACATTTTCATTTCCCCCGTGTAAGCCGGCATCGGATGCAATTGATCTTGAAATTGGCCCTGTACACTACGGTTTGAGCGATGTCGAAATTGACTACATTGTGAACTACGACGTTAAATATCGAATGGGACAAACAGAGGAAAATGACGGCAGTGAGGAGGAAGATTGATTGAGGATCGCTGTTCTCGCATGGGGCTCGCTTGTCTGGGATCGTCAGAAACTGGCGATTGCCGACGACTTCGACCCGAGCGGCCCGCAACTTCCTGTTGAATTCTGCCGCATCTCGGGAGGCGGGCGGCTCACTTTGGTGATCGATTGCGGATTCCGAGCTGAAGCCGGCCGGCATTCCGATCAATTACCGGCCACCGTTCCGATTTGAAGCCGGCCACGATTCCAATCAATTGTCGGCCGTTTTTCGGCTCTAACGATACCCCCTGGGTCAGCAACTTTGGCATCAAGCCTCCCGGTACACGAGGAGATTTTGATGCCGGCGAAGAGAAGGCTGACCATGAGACAATTACGACAGATGCTCCGGCTTGCCGGAAGCGGAACAAGTAGCCGCGAGATTGCGGTGGTGCTCGGCGTTGCGCGCAGCACCGTGCAGGACAATCTGAAGCGGGCGGCGCTAGCGGGCTTGGCCTGGCCCTTGCCCGGCGAGCTGACCGACGATGCGCTCGAACATCGTCTTTTCGCCCGCGCCGGGGTCAAGCAGGGCCAGCGGCGAAGGCAGGAGCCTGAATGGGCTGAGCTTTCGATCGAGCTGAAGAAGCCGGGCGTGACGCTTCTGATCCTCTGGGAGGAATACCGCAGCGTCCATCCCGACGGTTACGGCTATAGCCGCTTCTGCGAACTGTTTCGCGGTTTCGAGCAACGCCTGTCGCCGACGATGCGCCAGGAACACGCCGCCGGCGACAAGGTCTTCGTCGACTATTCCGGAAAGAAGGTGCCGATCGTCGATCGCAAGACCGGCGAGGTCCGGGAGGCGGAACTGTTCGTTGGCGTGCTCGGCGCGTCGAGCTACACGTTTGCCGAGGCCACCTGGACCCAGACGCTCCCGGACTGGATCGGCTCGCATGTGCGCATGTTCGCCTTCTTCGGTGGCGTGCCCCGGCTGATCGTGCCGGACAACCTGAAGTCCGGCGTCAACCGCGCCAGCTTTCATGATCCCGAGATCAATCGCAGCTACGGCATGATGGCGTCCCACTACGGTGTCGGCGTCCTGCCGGCCCGGCCGCGACGCCCGAAGGACACGGATGAGATCGAATAGCCCCTTCGACAGAAATTGTGGTATTTTCTTCAGGCCCACGGGCGACCACGTGGTGA
>MDTD01138463.1_pt1 | contig 15326 bp, 13 predicted proteins | sample 811221 | NCBI WGS metagenome assembly MDTD01 (sample SAMN05326646, study PRJNA326480) | marine metagenome | isolation source: seawater | place: Pacific Ocean: South West | collected 2011
CTGCGGTACGAGCACATCACGTTCGACTGCTTCCGGTCGTGCTGGAGAGCTCAGATGATCTCGTTTCCTGGAGGAAGACCCAGACCGCAACACTTGCCGACCTCATCTTCATGAACAACCGTCTCCGCCATGGCGACATTGAACTACAGCGTAAATCAGGGAGATATGTGCGTCTGAAAGGTGAATATACGACCACCCTTCCGGAGGTACATGGTATTGAAAGCATATCGAGTCCGGAGCCGAACAAGATAGAGAGGCGCTGGATTACACTGCCACTCAGCCTGCATCAGGAGGAGAATAAAACCTATCTTCAGGCTGAAATAACCGGCGGATTACCCATGGATGGGCTGACCCTCGAATTCAATCAGCCAAATTCGCTGCTGAAAGCCAGAGTAATGAGCATGGATCACCAGGAAAGATGGAGTTATCACGGCGAGGGCTTGTTTTATCTCCTCAAAGACAATGGCAATCAACTGCTTAATGAACCGCTGTTTATGCGGCGGCAAAACGCGTCCGCTCTTCGACTCGAGATTATCGAGGACGGCACTGGCAGCGCCCTTGACTCCACTTACGCACAAATCGGCTACGTCCCGCAAGAGCTGCTTTTCATTGCCCGGGGTGAGGGGCCTTTCACTCTTGCCTATGGAAACGCCGCAATGCTGCATGGCACTTCCAGGAGTAACAATATCTCCCTTGGAGAACTCACCGAAAATAGTCAGCAGGGTTTTCTGAGAAAAGCTGTGGTGAAAGACAAGGTTGTACTTGGTGGGGAAGAGTTGCTCGCGGTGCCGAAACCAAAGCCTTGGAAAAAACTCATATTGTGGTTCATTCTTGTCGTTGGAGTAGCCACACTTGCATATATGGCCTGGTCCCTCACCCGGAAAATGAACCGGTAATTGGCTAAGCCTAAGTGGGCGGTAAGTGGGCGGGCACAGGGGCCCGCCCCTACATCAAATATTGTGTCTAAAGCCTCACATCGGGAACGACGAGTCTTATGGAACTATTATTTCTCTGAGATTGTTGCCGTCTTCATGGTTGAGTACGAGCCACTCGTACCAGTTCTCAATTGCCTTGTCGTTCCAGTTCAACCCCGCTGCCCGCCACTTCTCTTTTATTTGCGGAAGAGCGGTATGAACACAGCTTGTTATCTTTTCTTCGCCTATCAGATCCTGATTACAGCTATAAAACGACAGTATGTCGGCAAGCTGGACAACGTAGGCAAATATCTGATCCCTGGAAGTATTACCGGGACGGTGGTGGTAGACTACGGCTGTGATCAAGACCTCCGGGAAGTGCCATTTTCTTAAAAGCTGTCCGCCAACCATATCATGAGTGAAAGAAAAGAGTTTCAGCTCATCATGCAATTTTTCTTCACTGCTGAATTCGGTCATCCATTTCTGGGGAGAATACTCATCCTCAAATGACTTGAGAATAATCAACTTGCCGATATCATGGATTAAACCTGACGTGAAGGCAACATCCTGTCGTAATTTGAGGTCGTGAGCGATATGTCTTGCGGCCATGGCGCAAATGAAGGAATGTTGCCAAAATCTATCGAGAGAGGAAAGGTGCCTCTTTTCAAGCTCACCGAAGGAGTTGATCAGAGCTTTGCTCAGGGCGATATTTTGAACCTCGTCAAAACCCAGGAATGCGATTGCCTGGGTAAGGGAGTCAATCTTTTGGGGACGTCCAAAGAGGACTGAATTTGCAAATTTGAGAATAGTCAGGCACAGGGACTGGTCCGGAAGAATTGTCTCCATGACCTCATGCGCCGAACTCTCCGGATTACTGACGACCTGCAGCAACCTGGTGACCGTTACCGGAAGAACCGGGAATGAATCGATATGCTTTTCCAGAATTTTAAACTTCTCTGATTTCATGTGCGGTATTTCGAGAGGTTTTATCTTTAGTTACAAAAGAACATATTCACAATTTCAATAACCGTATTACCGCGATGACTCCCCTTCATTATTCACAGTTGCAGTAAAATCAAATCATTGAGATTCTATCATATTCACCATACATCTAATCACTTTTAACAGATGTGCTTAGTTTTGCGACCTTTTTCAATAAAATATCGGGCGGCCGCACCAACCTATTTCAGCAGGCTTTTGATGCGGCTGCGCGTCGCTTCAGTTTCCAGCAGACGGGCAAAAATGTCAAGCTCGTCGGCCACTATCCTGCTGATATCACCCTTTGAGCGCCGGATAAGCTCCTTGGTAGCAAGAAGCGAATCCAAAGGCTGCTGGAGGAGCATGGTGATATACTCCTCCGCTTTGTCATGCACCTTCCCCGGTTGAGCAACTGCATTGATCAACCCCCAGCTCAGCGCCTCTTGGGCGGAGAAAAACCGTCCTGTCAGCAAAATCTCCTGCGCCATCTTTACACCTATTGCTCTTGGCAGCAGTGCACTTGCAGCACCCTCCGGACTGACGCCCAGATTGGCAAAGGGCAGGCGAAACTTGGTCTTCTCCGAGGCAACCACCAAATCACAATGAAGTAACAGGGTGGTGCCAATACCCACGGCTACTCCCTCCACCATTGCCACCAGTACTTTCTTTAAATTTGCAGCGGTATCAAATATGGTCTGAACGCCATGCATCACCTCCTGCTTATCGGCATTGACAAGATCAGCCAGGTCATTGCCGGCAGTGAACTGGCCGCCTTCGCCTTCGATGACAATAACATGGCATTGTGAAGATTCATCGGCTGCCCGCAGTGCGGCAATGAGCTCCTGGTAGGTTTGAACACGAATGGCGTTGAGCTTTTCCGGCCTGTTAATGATTATCCTGGCAACCCTGTCTTCATAGTGGACTCGCACATCTTCGAAACTGTTCTGTTCCATGTCTTCTCTCCATGTTACAATAAGTGGTATTTTGGCAGGGTGCACCGGCGCTAACAGATACCCAGCAGAGAACAGGCGCCCTGTTGTCGATTTTCCTTCTGACCCGTAGTGCAAGCACTTCCAACCGACCGTCAGTAAGCTCAAGATCTCACTATCATAAATGTAAAACTAAAAAACCTCACCTGTTCTTTTTGTTTGACAACTGTTATGCTTCCATGAATAATGTGCTCCATTACTCTTTGCAATCACCAATTCAGCCTCGGTGCACTCTCCCTATGGATTCATTATCCGAACGACAAAAGCAAATTCTCAATAAAGCCAAAAAAACGGGCCGGGTGATTGTTGATCGGCTAGCCGCCTCTTTCGAGGTGTCACCCCAGACTATTCGCAAAGACCTCAACGAGCTCTGCAACAGACAACTCCTTCAGCGAATCCATGGTGGAGCCATCGTCGGATCAGGTATCGAAAATGTCAGCTACGAGGCACGCCAACTGCTGGCACCGGAAAGCAAAAAGGCAATCGGTAAGCGCGCTGCCGCCCTCATTCCCGACAACTGCTCACTGTTCATCAATATCGGCACCACCACCGAGCAGGTTGCCAGGGAACTGACCTCCCATCGCGGTCTGATGACCATCACCAACAACATAAAGGCCATTGACATACTCAGATTTTCCCCGGGAATAGAGCTGATCATAGCTGGTGGCCTGGTACGTCGCTCCGATGGCGGCATCGTTGGTGTGGCCGCAGTTGATTTCATTAACCAGTTTAAAGTCGACTATGCCGTCATCGGGGTTTCCGGAATTGACGACGAGGGACTTCTACTCGACTACGACCTCAGCGAGGTTCGGGTCGCCCAGGCTATTATTGCCAACTCACGGCATGTCATCATGGTCGCCGACCTGATGAAACTCAATCGCAACGCTCCGGTGCGCATCGGCCATATATCCCAGATTGACACCCTGGTTATGGACGGCATGCCTCCGGAGAGCTTCTGCAAGCTCTGCCGGGAAAACGATGTTGTCATCGAGGTGGCCGAACCGGAATAGATGCTTTGCCATCGCTTTTTTTCTCCTGCAATTTCGAATATCTTCACTGTTCTGCCGATCCTCTCTCAAGACAATCACCAGTTCCTGTTTCTGCAGCACGGTTTACGCTGTAATATTCACTTGCACGAGCATTTAATTTCGGTTAACGTGGTTTTAGCGTGCAGGTGAAACTCCGCAATGTTCGTTACGAAACCATTTCGCAGTTAAAATAATCATCCATCCGTGGAGCCATGATCAGATGAAGACTCCGGTTTATGACCTGGCAATTGTAGGAGGTGGTGTTAATGGCTGCGGCATTGCCCGTGATGCCGCAGGACGGGGATTATCCGTCTTTCTCTGCGAGCAAAACGATCTTGCCAGCGGAACTTCTTCAGCGAGCACAAAGCTCATTCATGGCGGTCTGCGCTATCTGGAGTATTATGAGTTCCGCCTTGTTCGCGAGGCCCTCAAGGAAAGGGAAGTTCTCCTCCAGGCCGCACCCCATATAGTCTGGCCGCTCCGTTTTATTCTTCCGCACCATAAAGGCTTGCGGCCATATTGGCTCATTCGGTTGGGGTTGTTTCTCTATGACAACCTGGGCAACCGTAAGCTCCTGCCCGGCACATCCACCGTCGACCTGACACGGGATGAAGCTGGCCAACCTCTTAAGAAACTCTTTTCCAAAGCATTTGAATATTCGGACTGCTGGGTAATGGACAGCAGATTGGTCGTTCTCAATGCCATGGACGCACACGCCAAAGGCGCCCATATTCGGCCGCGAACCAAGTGTCTTGCAGCAACCCGAAAAAACGGTCTCTGGACGCTCAAGCTTGAAAACACCACAAACGGTTCCATCTCTACAATAAATGCCACAGCTGTGGTCAACGCAACCGGCCCCTGGCTGGATACCTTTCTCACTCAGGCCAGCCATACGGAAACAGGTGAGCAAATCAGAATGGTCAAGGGCAGCCATATCATTGTAAACAAGCTGTTTTCCCATCAACGCTGTTATATTTTTCAAAACAGTGATGGACGCATAATTTTTGCCATCCCATATGAGCAGGACTTTACCCTTATCGGCACGACCGATGTCGATTTCAAGGGTGATCCGGGCAAAGTGAGCATTGACGAAAAGGAAATAGACTATCTCTGCAGGGCGGCAAGTGAATATTTCACCACTCCCATCACCCCGGAAGATGTCGCCGGCAGCTACTCAGGTATCCGGCCGCTTTTCGATGACGGCAAGAGCGATGCCAAGTCGGCAACCCGTGACTATGTGCTCAAGATAGATGAGGAAAACCATAAGGCACCGTTACTTTCCATTTACGGCGGCAAGATTACCACCTATCGCAAGCTCGCCGAAGCTGTTTTAAAGAAACTGCAGGGCTATTTTCCCTCAATGGGCGGTAACTGGACGGAAAAGGAGATACTGCCGGGAGGAGATTTCCATCCCTCGGCGTTTAACGAGCAGGTGGAAAAACTGCAGAAAGTATGCAGCTGCCTTGATGGCAGGCATGCCACCAGGCTGATAAGGTATTATGGAACCAAAGCATTCGATATAGTCAGCGGGGTAAAAATAAAATCTGACCTTGGTCAATGCTTTGGGGCAGATCTCTATGAAGTCGAAGCCTCTTATCTTATGGATTTCGAATGGGCCAAAACCGCAGAAGATGTGCTCTGGCGCAGATCGAATATTGGTCTCTTCCTCAGTGAATCAGAAAGCCAACTTCTGGATGAATGGATGCGGAACCGGTAAGCCGGACCGACCGGTGGACAATGGTGGTGGATAATCGCTTCACACACTCATATGAGGTGTTCGTGGAACAATCACGTTTTTTCGGCGAGTTGATTTTTTAACTCGTTGATTTCCTTTTCAAGTGATCGCACCTTTTTTTGCATATCCGGAAGCTTATGAACAGCTGCCTTTTCTCTCAAGTCCTGTTTCAGAGGTTTGGCCGGCACACCCCAGTACTGTCCGGGTTTGGTGATACTTTTGGACACACCGCCTTTGGCACCAACCATAGCGTTGTCAGCTATTTTTATATGACCGACCACACCAACCTTTCCTGCCAGCACAACATTTTTACCAACTTCCGTGCTCCCTGAAATGCCTACCTGAGAGACAATGATACTGTTTTCACCGATGACTACATTATGGGCAATCTGCACAAGGTTATCTATCATTGCGCCTTTTTTAATGACTGTTTTATCAAAGCGTGCCCGATCGATTGAGACATTTGAACCGATTTCCACATCGTCCTCTATATGTACGGTGCCAAGCTGGGGTATCTTCCTGTGTTTTCCATCAATGGTCACGAAGCCAAAGCCATCCGCTCCAATCACAGATCCTGAGTGAATAATCACCCGATTGCCGATTTCGCATCGTTCACGTATGGTGACATTGGGATAGATGATGGTATCATCACCGATCCTGGTGTCATGACCAATATATGTACCTGCATATATTATGGTGTTATTACCAATAACCACGCCGGTCTCAATTACAGCGCATGCTCCAATAGCCACATTTTCTCCTAAAGAGACGGATTCATCGATTACTGCTCTGGGGTGAAGACCCTCTGGATGTTGTTGCAGGTCAGGATACAGGGCCTCCATGACCAGTGAGAACGCATAGGACGGATCATTGGTCTGTATGAGTGTCTTCTCGGATTTGATGTTAAAATCTTTGGGAACGAGGATAATAGAGGCGTTTGTCGTTTGAAATAGAGGCATATACTTGGTATTTGCCAAAAAAGTTATATCCTCTGCTGTCGCCTTTCGTATATCTGCACAACCACTAATTATTTCTGTTTCATCTCCGACGACAATACCATCGATCAGCTGGGCTATTTCTCTGGCATTCATGTGCTTAATCCTCCTGAGTGTTCTGTCTTGTCTCCTTCCAGAGAATCTGATAAATGCGCAATGGGTGTGACGAACTGATTTGATTACCGAAAATTCTCCTTGTTTCTCATTTTCTTACGAATACACCTTGGCTCCGATACCTATAAAATTAACTCATGGATGCACTTACTGCAACAGATTGTCAAGAGCCTTTGGCCCGCTAGGCAAACCTTTTCAATGATTTCAGTTTGATCCTGCTGATACGCTTATTCTTCTTAATTCCTCTTCAATAATTTCCTGATTGGAAAAATGTGGAAGATGTCCAGTGTTCTTCAGCATGATATATTTGGCATGGTGCACTTTGTGCTTAAAACCACCAGCATGAGAAAACTGGTAGATAACCTGGTCCTGGTCACCATAGACAAGACTTACCGGCGCTGTAATCTGATAATAGAGAGGATACGACTCATCCAGGAATGGACGGATTTGATTGAGGTCCAGGGCATTGGCGCGAAAACGATCCGGCGAGAAGAGAAGCCCGAGACATGATTGCTCGAAATATTCAGGTGGTGCCTTTTGGGGATAAAAGCTGTTTTCTATGAATGTTGATGATATAAAAGGTGCAACTGCGGGTATAATTGCGTGTCGAAAGATTTCTCCCAATAGGGGCATGGCTGCCAGCCTGGTATACCAGGAAGAACCATCTCCAATGGGGTATATGGCGCCTGCTATGATGACCAGTCCTTTATAATATCCCTGATAATCGACCAGAAGTCTTGCGCCAACTGCTCCTGCCAATGAGTGAGCCACCAGAATCGGTTGGTCCAGGTTCAACTTCATAACGACCTTGTGAATCAGTCTCACCTGATTTTCCAAGGTCAATCCCGGCTCTCTTTCACTGTGTCCCAGGCCGGGACGATCTATGGCAATAAGATGAAATTGCTTTGAAAGGTGTCCAAATAGGCTGTGTTGCCAATCCCTGGAGTTGCTTGAAGCTCCATGCAAAAAAACCACAGGCGTTTCACCGCCGATCCTTTCAATGTAGTGAATTCTGTTATGGTCAACGGTAATAAAGTTTCCGGTTGGTTGACATGTGGCGGTAATCTGGTTTTGCTGAGAGTAACCGAGCAGTGCCGCAGCCGCTAAAATTACAACAATGAGTAAAGATGATGAAGTGACAAGTTTTTTCATTATTATCTCATGATTTAGTTCAAACTCTCATGAGGTTTTCCGGCTTCAGGCTGCGATCACCCTCCCTTCAAACGAGGACGATCTTTCCTCCTTTCCAGGGACAGCTTGTATCGGTTCCTTTTTCATCATCCTCGCTGCAGACGGAATCTCTGTCTGGATGTGGCTCTAATACCTGAGTATAAATATACTTTTGTTAGTCTGCCTGAATATCCTAAATAGTTCTCGTCCGAAAACTGTCCTTTCGGATGGAAACTAAATGGCGGAATCATGTTTGCAGCTTTTCCTTGCTCTGCACTATCTCATCGCTCCAACTGGCAATAACCATATCGATGTTGTTGTTATGGCGGGCCATCGCACCATCAAACTGATTGAGGAAGGTCAAACCGACATTAATGCCCTCGATAAGGAAATTTCGTACCTTCCATTCCCCCCTACTGTTGGTACGCATGGTATACCTGACCTCATAGTTCTTGCCATCACCATCTGTTGCCTGCACCTGCACCGAGGCACGACCGCTGTCAGGGTCAAAATCGGGTTTCTGCTCAAAGACCACGACTTCTTTTATTTCAAAGGTGATCAGGCTTTCCAGGTAGTATTCAACTAATGATTCCGTAAAAATCCGGGCAAATTTTTCTTGCTGCAGAGCACTGGCTTTTTTACCGTGCTTACCCATGACGGATCGGGCAAATGATTGAAAATCAATCACGGGATCAAGGATTTCAATGAGAGACCGGACCATTTGCTCTGTGACTCTCTCACCATTGTTTTCCTTGTGCTCTGTTATTTCGGCCAGCACACGATCTACCGATTCTCTAACGATCGAACTGGGGTCACGTTGCACCTCGGCGATTGTCGGATTGGGAAGAAAACCACATTGAAGGAGAGCTATACAGCTCAATATAAATACTATTCTCATAACTATTCCTAAAAGAAGTTTACGTGTTGCTTTTTTTACTACTCCCTAAATAACGACCATTTTCCTCTGGTGTTACAACATTCTTACTGATCATGGTCCTTCCACTGAATAATACCAGTAAACTCGGCAGTACCAGAAGATTGGCGAGCAGTGCACCCACCATTGCCAGGGAGGTCAGTACACCAAAGTAAACTGTAGGTGTAAAATTGGAAAAACTCAACACTGAAAAACCGATGACGACCGTGAACGAAGTGTAGTACAGAGCGCTTCCGATACCGCTGTGACTATTCTCCACTGCAATCTTCACATCTCCAACAACTTCCATCTCCTGTTTGAAACGGTGCAGATAGTGGATGGCATCATCCACGCCGATACCAATGATGATCGCCGCAATGGTTATGGTCATCATGTCCAGAGGAATACCGACAAAGCCCATGAACGCCAGTATTACCGCTGCCGACATGATATTGGGTATGAGCCCGAGAATCGCTAATTTAAACGAACGCAGCAGAATGAAAAACATCAGGAATGTGGAAGCGATAACAAAAAGAAGCGTTGATCTTTGCGAATCAAACAGATGTTTCAACATGCCGTTAAACAAGACTTCCATATTGGTTAACCGCACTTTTCCCGGACCCATTTCAAGTTCGGTATCGATGAAATGTTGGATGTCGGCGAGCAGCTGCGAATGGGAAAAAGCCGGTCCGGTTTCATGAACCCGAGCAGATAAGCGGATGAGACCGTTCTCCGGGGAGGCATAGGGGTTGATTATCTCGTCTCGGACATCAGCAGGCAGTGCGCCAAACGCTCCCATGAGCTCAAGGCTTCCCAGAGGCTCACCGTTATTTATTGTTGCCCCCAATTGCTTCAAGGTTAAAATGGATAGCACCTTGCCAATTTCCGGCTTTTCTTCAAGGTAGCTGTGCAAACTCTGCAGGTAGGCAAACTTATCAGGAGTAAACCAGTATCGTTCGGGATAGACATCCTCCACCTCGGTAAAAAAATCACTGTCGCTGTCTATGGCCTGGTTGGTGTACGGCGGGAAATGCAGGATTATATCGAGCGGAATGGTGCCGCCCAGATACTTGTCGATGTAGTATAGTCCCTTGTGAATTTCCGTCTCGGCACGGAAATAATCTATAAAACGGTTATCAAGGCTTACCCTGTTGATGCCTATAACCGCGAGGATGCAGGAAAATGCGGCGATTGCGAGTATCACAGCAGTGTGCTTTATTGACAGTTTACCAAAAAACTTGCTCATTACCGGTTCTTTGAAATGGGCAATTGCGTCATTTCCCCTGGAAAACAATAAGAGCAAACTGGCAAAAAAACTGTAGGTCACCAGGAAGGATATCAGTATCCCGGCACACATGATCCAACCAAAATCCATGACCGGGACAATTTCACTGGTGATCAGCGAGGCAAAGGCCACCATGGTTGTTAATGCCGTATAGACGCAGGGTGCAAACTTGTCTGTCATGGTCTTGAAGACCAGATCCTTGTGGGTGAGCTGTGGGTTACGCACCTTCAGTTCTCTGAACCTGACGATGAGATGGATAGATAAAGAGATGGTGATAATTGCTATCAAAGAGATAAAGTTTGAAGAAATCACCGTGGTCGGTTGCCTCAGATAGCCTAGCAGGCCGATCGCTATCAGGATGGAAATAGCGGTACTCATAAGTGGCAGCAGAACCCAGCGCAACTGCCTGAATATGACAAAGAGCATGACAGAGGTCAGGAGAAGAACCGTAAGTCCAAAAAAGGTGATATCAGCTCTGACATAATCGATCATGTTCGAGGCAATCAGAGGAACACCCCCGAGGTAAACAGTGACGTCGCTGCCAAGATTATCACGTATCCCACGTATTTCCGTCAGTGTTGCATCGCGACGAGCCAGAGTACGCTCACGTTCACTGCGATAGTCCTCCTCGACCTGTGCAAGCAAGGCCTGCTCCTGCCCGGAGAGGTTGTCTTTTTGTCGAAGTTCGTTGCGTGATTTTTTCAGCTCGTCAAGACGAGGATTATCTTTCAAGTCGACACGCAGTGCCGTAGTACGCCCATCCGTTGAAATCAGCAGCTCGCGGAAAAATGGGCTCGAGGTTAACTCTTGGGCTGCAAGATCAAGATCAACATCAGGAGAACGCAGTGTTTTGAAATTTTCAGCCACTTCTGTGATCGGTACGGGTGGATTGTTGAAAAGTGGAGCATCAAGTATGGAGGACACCTCCCGGACCCCGTTTACACCCCGCAGAGCTTTTGCGAGTTGTTTGATCCCGTTCAGTGTTTGTTGAGTGAATACCGTTGTTGATTTCGGTGTGTAGGTGAGAAACAGAGATTCCTTACTGGCAAATTTCTCGGATATTTCCCGGTAGTACTCAAGATCCGGGTCTCCTTCGGCAACCAAGGTATCCTCTGAGGCGTCAAAACTGAATTGCCTGGTAAAATAGATAGCCACCAGACTTATGGCAAGAATCAAGATAAGAATGAGTTTTGGATAATGAAGACATCCAAGATACCAACGGGAAACTATCAAACGACATTGCAGTGCTATATCTTTCATACGGTGGGAATTTTTATTTCGGTTGTCAGTACCACATTCATTTCAAAATAATATCCCAGTCGTAATCCGGGTATAGGGCTAAGGAGACAAACCTTTTCTCAATAACATACAGGGAACTCTAAGGCAACCGCCTTCAGATGATGTGACAACACACTATACGGCAACAAAGACACATTTTCAGTCGGTCAGGAAAGGATCTTCCACCTCCTGCCCATCGTTGATCAGGTACTGGCGTCGCTGCAAATAGGCATCGCGGATAAAAAGGTATCGGTCGCCAACAATCAGTTTTTCTTTTTCCAACAAACGCTCACGTTCAACGATGAGTGCAGCACCAAAAACTGACCAGCGCACAGCATCATCATCGATGTAGGTTACAGGTGAGACAAAATATTCCGGAACGTAGCTGACCCCATCTCTCACGGTCGCCGGTCCCAGAAAAGGCAGCACCAGATATGGTCCGCTGCCGAACCCCCAGACGGCAAAAGTCTGTCCAAAGTCCTCATCATTAGCGGGCATCCCTAACTCGGTGGCAACATCAAACAAACCGGCAATACCCAGGGTTGAGTTAAAAATAAACCGGTACATATCGATAAAGCCGGCTTCTCCTTTTCCCTGCAGAAACTGATTAATGAAAACAGATATATACCCCAAGTTATCGAAAGCATTTCGTAGACCTATACGAATAAATTCGGGAACCACATAGGCATATCCTTGTGCAACCGGTTTTATAGCATAGGTATCCACGGTATCATTAAACGTTTGCACCTTGCGATTAAACGGTTCAAGGGGATCAGTTGTTTGTCCGGTAGAAGCACAGCTGCTGAGACTGAGTAAGAGCAGCAACAATAGTACTCTCGTTGGAAATTTTTTTCTCATCGAAGTTTCAAAAAATATCATAACACACAATGTAGTTGAAGTTATTCAAGTAACACATCTATTTATTTGGGCTTTTTTAAGAGCAGTTATTTCCTTTCTCAATAAACCGCAGAGGTTAACGATTTAGCTCCACTCTCCTTTAGCAAAGGCAAAAACAGGGGTACTTCTCTTTGGCATATTTCTATCAAGACATAACTACTCTATTTTTTAGGTCTTGTTGACCTTTATTTGGTTACGCCGCTAACCAGTGGGTGATCTTCTCGCAAAACCTTCTCCGATAGTGATCTTTTTTCCGAGTACATCAGGTGCTTTTGGGCTGCATGTGAAGGGTATTTCCCCATTGGGTCATCCTTATTATTGATATTGAGTGTAACCATTGAAGTTCAATGTAATTCGGTGCTTTAGCCACTATCAATGATTGTTTGTAATAGAATAAGAACTAACCGGAAAATTTCATATTTTTCAAAACCAACCGCAGGACCTTTCAGGAAGTGTGGAAGCGAGACATTGACTCTCTTGCAAATATAGCTAATAATTTAATTACTCAAACAGGAAGTTCTCAGACAGCAAGAGTGAGGATTGCATAACAGCAATGGATTATCAAATTGGTATTTACTATGGACGAAAAAAGGACGTTTCCTCGTAAGCAGCTCAATAATATGTCTGTTGATATTTCAGATGGTTATGGATTTTATTCCGGTTTTATTGGAGATGTTTCACAAAGCGGTCTGTGCCTGAAGCATATTTCCATAGCGCTGGATGACGATTTGAAAAGGTTCACCGCCGTTGTCTCCAAAAAAGGGACAAATTTTCGAATGACAGTGCGGCCGCGCTGGAAGAATTACAATGGATATACTAAAGATATAGGCGTCAGAATTGAATCTCCATCATCTGAATGGAGAAAATTTGTGCAAGAACTTCAATAACCCATTTTAAGCTATTCCTTTCGAACGGGCACAGAGACCCGTTCCTGCCTCCGAGGTTGTTGCACCCGTAGAGGCGAGTTTCCGTGCCCGCCCGGAAAATAATACTTCTTTTTGACTGGCAGACAACCTCAACTCGTGAAATTTCCAGGCTGATTTTTCTGCAATGTACTGATGACATGACCTATCGACCAAATATTAAAGAGATAGAGAAATCATATGTAAATATTCGCAATCACTGGAAAGAAATAGACGATCAGCTGGATAAGGAAAAAATTGGCAGAAAGGATACACCGTTTGATCAGGGATTGATGGACAATCTGCTTTGTGGCTGGGAGTATATTGATTTTTTTATCAGAAAAAAGGACTATGCCCTGCTCTCAAAAAAGGGTGGTCCGGATATGCTGGAGATTAACCACAGAGTACACTACGGCTTGGATACAGCACTGAGAAGTGAGTACAGAAAAGCCATCTCGGCAACAACAGAAAAATTTACCAGGCAGGTGAAGCCTCTACGATCCTATTATAGTAAAAAAACCAGAAACGAGACCTCAGCCACAAAAATTGCTGCAGAGATATTTGTTTCCATAGTTGGCCAACCTCAGGTTTTTATTGAAGGAAATCATAGAAGTGGATCAATAATTTCAAGCTGGATAAACCTGATCAACAATCAGCCACCTTTTGTGCTTACCGTAGACAATGCAATCTCTTTTTTTAAGCCGGCTCAAGAAATAAAACAATTTGATAAGACATCAAGATGGCGAAGCTTAACGCAGCTCCCCAAGTATAAAAAGTCGTTCAGGGAATTCTGGAAAAATCACTGCAGTGAGCAGTTTGCCGTGAAATAGTCATTTTTTCGATTGTTGCAGCACAGGGGAATGAAAAAACAGTTTATTTTGATACAGTGAGACAGAGTGAAATCACTCTGTCTCACTGTCTTGTGACATTAGCTAAGCTGCGGCACAAGAAACCGCACTCTATACATACCGAAAAACAAAAACAAACCAGATAATAGCCAGGATCAGCCCACCCCATAGAGGCGCACCGAAAAATGCCAGCCAGCCCAGATTGATAAAGCCGGTTCCCAGCCAGGATATGAACAGGCGATCACCTCGTGTGGTATCCAAGCCAAAAACGCCTCGCCTGGGATTGCCGCCAGGGCTAAAGCGCTCCCATACGCCCATGGTGACAATTGACAATACCACCGCAATGAAGAAAGCCGCCGTCGGCCATGTCCAGGCCATCCAGGATAAACCCATAATCCTTCTCCTCCCTATACTCTTCCGAGGGCAAAGCCCTTGGCTATATAGTTACGCACAAAATAGATGACCACCGCACCCGGGATGATGGTGAGCGAACCGGCAGCTGCCAGCAGACCCAGTTCGTAGCCCGAACTGCTCGCCGTACGCGTCATCGTTGCAGCAATCGGCTTCGCTTCGACTGACGTCAAGGTTTTTGCAAGCAACAACTCGACCCATGAGTACATGAAGCAGAAGAACATCGTCACACCGATCCCTGCGGCAATGGTCGGAATGAAAATACGGATAAAAAACCTCCAGAACGAATAACCGTCCAGGAAGGCTGTTTCATCAAGCTCCTTCGGTACGCCGGACATGAAACCCTCGAGAATCCACACAGCCAGCGGTATATTGAACAAACAGTGGGCAATGGCCACCGCTATATGGGTATCGAACAGTCCGATAGCCGAGTAGAGCTGGAAAAACGGTAGTGCGAAAACCGCCGGAGGGGCCATACGATTGGTCAGCAGCCAGAAGAACAGATGCTTGTCGCCGAGGAATCTGTAGCGTGAAAAGGCATATGCTGCCGGTAATGCCACGGTCACCGAAAGCAGAGTGTTGAAGACCACGTAGATGATCGAATTGATATAACCGTTGTACCATGTCGAATCGGTGAAAATAACCTTATAGTTTTCCAAAGTGAAGTCCTGAGGGAAAAACGAGAATCCACCCAGAATTTCTCCGGTTGTCTTAAAAGACATGGAGATAAGCCCGTATATAGGCAGCATCAAGAACAAAATATAGAGTGTCGGCACCAGCCACTTTTTTGGATTGGCCATGTTACTGCTCCTCATTTCGCATCATAATAGTGTAGAACGCCCAGCAGATTAATAGAACCAGAAGGAGAA
>MDTD01177405.1_pt1 | contig 15326 bp, 14 predicted proteins | sample 811221 | NCBI WGS metagenome assembly MDTD01 (sample SAMN05326646, study PRJNA326480) | marine metagenome | isolation source: seawater | place: Pacific Ocean: South West | collected 2011
AATTTATATCACCTTCTAGAGAGAATTCCCCATCAGGACAAGCACCACACACTCTGTCATTATTAACTGTTCCCTCGATCCCACCGAAAGTTATGTTGCCATTCGCTTGGAATACACCTTCGCCAACAGGACATGTAGTACTAAATGGAGTACAATTTACACCTTCTAGAGAGAATTCTCCAATACCACATAATTCACACATTGTACTAGGTTCTCCAGGCAGACCAGTTAATCCATGTCCTTCTCGACATGTTTCTGCGCCACCGGTAACTGGGTTACAAGTTTCTAACACGCCCGCCGTGTAACCAGGACATTGAAGACAAGATCGCAGGGCTCCTGGCCCTCCGCCGCCGCCGACCTGAGAGTAATAAGTATTCTTGGGTCTGTTTCTTGTCACTTTCTCCGCGCATGATTCACAACTTGTACCAGTTTCTCCAGGCTCACCAACCAATCCATACCCTTTCTTACATCTTTCTGCACCACCGGTACCTGGGTCACAAGTATCAACTGTATCGCCAATACCATCACATGAATCACATACAATACCACCAGCACCTGACCAGGTACCATCTTCGCATCTTCCGCATATTCCGTTCGGCGCCAATCCATACCCTTCTTGACATGTTTCTGCGACACCAGATATCGGATGACAAGTTCCACCTTCCATAATAGTCGTGCAACGCCTACAACTCTCAGAACCCCCCGGAGAATAGTGAATACGACCCGCCTTTCCCTCACATGATTCACACATTCCATTAATCAATCCAAATCCGGGCATACATCCTACTGCATGACCAGTATTTGGATCACAAGTAGCAACCGAATTATCGGAACCCGTATCACCACTAGTACCAGGACACGGTCTACAAGTATTATTCATCCCATAGTATTCATCCGAACCGCAATCTACAGCAGGTTGGATCCGAGGTTTGGGTTTGCGGAGTGGTGCTATGCGACAATGCCAAGAGCCGTCTTTTTTTCTTCTCGCCATTCTCCGCTTAGAATCAATATTATCATGGATAAAACATAATGAAGCTTTAAATGTTTTATAGCCGTCACCCCCTATACCGTATGGATGAGCACTATATCCTTTACAATTAGGTTCATCCTTACATATTTCATCACATTCTTTTAGATCTCTAGGATACCAATAATTACCAATTTTTTTCGTATACTTTCCTTTTACTTTTTTATCACTTCTTTCTACAGCGCCGGGCAATGGTAACTTACAAATTTTATTACGAATTTTCTTAAACTTTGACGGCCGTCCCCACCTGCGCCACCCCGGCCAACGGCGCCGGCTCCGGCTCCGGCGCCGGCTCCGGCTCCGGCTCCGGCGCCGGCGCCGGTACCCTTCAACGGTTTGGTTACTGAAACGTAGGTATAAAAATAAGATACAAAGGAAAATTATTAAAATATCTTTACCAACAATTTTATCAATATTCATACTTCTTTATATTATAAAATAAAATAAAATATGGTTATTTTATATTATTTAAGAATCGATTAATTAAATCTTCGGTGATTTTTGTTTTCGACGTAATTTTCATTTTTTTCATGATTTCATCAATTTTCTTAGAATCAATATTTTGCTTTAATAAGGCCTTTTTCAGTGTTGGATTATTATAGATAGAAGTCTTTTGAGATATGGAGAATTTAGGTTGTATGGTTGGTTTAATTCCAATCTCTTTGATTGTTTCTTTAATATTTTCTTTTTGAATTTTCTGTTGTGGTTGTTTTTTAATAGGTTGTTTTTTAATAGGTTGTTTTTTAATAGGTTGTTTTTTAATAGGTTTTTCATCTTCACTACTTGAATAATCGGATTCCTCATCCGAACTATAACTATCTGAAGAATAAATTTCTTCATCTGATTCTGAAAATTCTATTTTTTTTGTTTGTTGAACTTGTTTTGAAGATAATTGTATATGTTGTTTATGAATAATATTTTTTAATGTTTCAATAGTTTCATAATTACCTTTTTTTTCTAAGTGCTCACGTTTTAATTGATGTTTTAATGCTGTTAATTCCCTTGAAATTTCATAATGTTCATTTAATTTATCTTTTAACATTTTATTTTCCATATCAGAGGATATCATTTGACTCTTTTCTTTTTTAACACCGTTTAATTCAATTTGTAATTGGTACACTTCATTTTTATATTTTTGTATTTCTTCATCTTTCTCAAATAGTTCTTGTGCCATAGAATTCATACGATATTTTTCATTATTATAATTTGTAACATTGATATGTTGATTATTTGATAAAGGTACTATCTGATTATTATTTTTTTTAGGTAATAATTCAATTACAGGATCATCATTGTAATTATAGTATCCATTTGTTTTTAATGAATAATATGGTGCATTATTATTATTATTATTATTATTATTATTATTATTATTAGGGGGAACTATGATATTTTTATTAATTCCATTCAATTGATTATTTTTAAACATATTTTGAGGAATATTATTAAATGTTTCTAAAATATGATTATTAATATCCATATTAGTATTATTTAATCTATTTAATGTGTTTAATGGTTGATTCATTTCACTTAAATCAAATGAATGATTGCTTTTTTTTATTGATAAATCATTTATCATGATATCATCTTGTAATTTATTAATAGGTGTATGGAAATCTAATAGCTGATTATTTTTATTCCATGTTGAACGTATTGGATCAATATCTAAATTATTATTATTATAATATCTTTTCATAATTTAATGATATTATATACAAAAAATAAAATAAAAAAACTAATTACGCACCCTTTTTTGATTTTGATTTTGATTTTGATTTTGATTTTTTCTTTTCTTTTTTCTTTTCTTTTTTCTTTCCTTTTTTCTTTTTTGTCCTTGTTTTAGTACGGGATTGTTTAATATTTTGATTTGTTTCTTCATCTAAACCTTGGATTATTTGATTTGCTGTATCAATTCTTTCATTTAAGATAGATTGCATATATTTATGGATTTCACGACTTTCTTTATCTTTTTCCTTTATTTCATTTTTCAATTCATCCTCATACATTTGCTCTTGGGCAATAAACTTTTTTTCAGCATTTCTTTTATATTCTTTTAATTTTTTTTCTAATTTAAGTATTACACTTGTTAAATTATCAATCGTTTCTTTTTTGGAATCAATTAATGATGTATTTTTGAAATTTTTAACCCTTTGATCTTCTTTATATTTCTGAAAATTATCTGTTAATTTATCATGATTATCTACTAATTCTTTATAATTTTCAATAAGATTATCAATGCCTTTAACATCTGTAATATTGATTGATTGAGGTAATGATGGATCCTGTGATTTTAAATATAGATTAATAGCATCTATCATTTCTTCTTTTTCATCTCCTTCTTTTTCATCCTCTTCTTTTCCATCACCTTCTTCCTCCTCTTCTTTATCTTTCTTTCCAAATAATGATTGAAAAAATCCAGGTTTTTCTTCAGCTTTCTTTTTTTGTTCTGCAATTTTTTGTTGTTTTTGTTCATCAATTTCTAAACCAAACATCTGTTGTGGTTGTAATTGTTGTTGTGGTTGTTGTGGTTGTGGTTGTTGTGGTTGTGGTTGTTGTATTTGTGGTTGTTGTTGTTGTTGTGGTTGAAAACGGTCACTTAATTTCGCAACAATATTTTTTTCAAAAGATTGTTGAGCTTCTTCTCTTTTTTGTTTTCTATAAAGTTCATCTTGTTCTTCTTTTTTCTTTTGATTTACTCTACACTCATAAAGATCTCTTCCTAGACGATCCTTGTAATATTCTATTCTCCTTCTTATTTCTGGATTATTATATTCTTGTTCTGTGGGTTGTTTATCAATTATTTTTTCTATTTCTGAAATACATTTTTTCCATTCTTTATTTATCTTGGGGACGCGTATTGAACTTAAACCGTCACTTAATATTTGTTCAGTTGTTTTACCAGATGATCGAGATGGTTGTACATCTGAAGGTTTAACATTCGATGGTTGTACATCTGAAGGTTTAACATTCGATGGTTGTACATCTGAAGGTTTAATATTCGATGGTTGTACATCTGAGGGTTTTACATTTGATGGTTTAACAACAGATTCTAGATCGGATGGTTTAATAACAGATGATTTTTCATTTTTTTCATCTTTTTCAACACCAACATATGGGGGAGGTGGAGGAATCTTTAATAAAGAAATCATATATAATAATATATTATTTTATTTTATACATTGTTTGATAAATGATGAAAATAACGGGTGAGGGATAAATGGTGAAGATTGATATTCTGGATGATATTGTGTCCCAATAAACCATGGATGATTAAATTTTTTTTCATTTAATTGAACAATTTCAATTAAATCTGTGTCAGGACATTTACCAACAACATTGAGGCCATACATATTTAATATATTTCTGTATTTTAAATTAACTGTATATCTATGTCTGTGTCTCTCATGAATAATATCTTCGCGATAAATTTCTTTTAATTTTGAATTAGTCAATTCAATTTTATATTTCCCCAATCTCATATTTCCTCCATAGATAGTTGAATTTTTGTCTATTTTTGCGATTACATTCGAATTCACAGAAGGATTAAATTCTTCAGAACCAGCATCTTTATAACCTGCAACATTTCTAAAAAATTCAATAATCATCAATTGCATACCTAAACAAATACCTAATGTCGGTATTTTTTTTTCTCGTGAATATTGGATTCCTTTGATCATTGTTTCAATACCTGTATTTCCAAAACCACCTGGTATAATTATACCATCAATACCATCAAATTCAATTGAATAATTACCTTCTCTAGAATTAATCCAATGAATGTATATTTTGTATTCATATAAAATACCCGCATGAAATAAGGCTTCTAATAAAGATTTATATGAATCATTTAATTCTGTATATTTTCCTAGGATACCAATTGTTAATTTTTTTCTATCATTGAGAGAGATAATTTTACTATTTAATGTTTTCCATTTAATTGTATTTAGTTTTGTATTTATATTTAATTTTTTCGACAAAATAAAATGTATCCCTTCACTGATAAAGTTCAATGGTACATGATAAATTGAATGAGAATTTGTAGCACCAATAATATTTGTAATGGGTAGGTTTGTATGAAGGGATAATTTTTCTTTAATTTTTTTGGGAATAGGAATATCAGAACGACAAATTAAAATGTCTGGAGTAATCCCAACTTGTTGTAGATCTCTGATTGTATTTTGAGTAGGTTTTGTTTTTAATTCATTTGTTGCTGGATAATAGACTAAATAGGTTAAATGGATAAATAAACTATTATCAATACCGACATCCGTCTTTAATTGTCGTATAGCTTCATAAAACGCCATTGCTTCTATATCTCCTACACTTCCACCAATTTCACAAATGATATAATCAAAATTACCTGGATTATAACAAATAAATTCTTTAATCATATTAGTAAAATGTGGTATCATTTGAACAGTTTTTCCTAAATAATCTCCATTCCTTTCTTTTTCAATTAATTTTTGATATAATTTACCAGATGAAGAACTATTATGTTTGTTTGTATTTATTTCTAAAAATCTTTCATAATATCCTAGATCAAGGTCTGTTTCTGTACCATCATCTGTTACAAATACCTCTCCATGTTCAATTGGATTCATCGTACCTGCATCAACATTTAGATATGGATCTAATTTTTTAATGGTTATATTTTTTTCTCCAAGCATTTGAAGGATTGCACCAATACTTGCAGAAGTTACACCTTTACCTAAACCGGAAATTACACCTCCAGTTACAAAAATATATTTTGTCATAATTAATGTAATACTATGTATTTTATTTTAAAACCATACTAATTCTTTTGTTTCTAAATTTTGAAAAAGAGATTTATATTTTTGAACTACAAAAACAGTAAGATTCTGTGAATGTATCAATGGACTTTTACTTGTCCATTTTTCAGAAAATTGTAATAAATAAGAAGCATTTTTTAAACGATTAAAGTATCCTTTTGCTCGTTTAAGTTTCCATTCACATTGCATTGCTTCTGATTTAGTTTTAAAACCATCGATAATTAAAATCGGTGTCCATGAATCATATTTTGAAGTGTACTTTGCGCCTCCTTTTAAGATAGAATTATGTTGCATCCATCTTTTTAAAAAATCATTTGTCATTCCAATATAGGAACGATTATTTGATTGAATAATATAAACAAGATACATTAAAAAATAATGTTAATTATTATAATGAAGTATATAATAATCTTATGTATTATAATAGCTATTTATTATCAAATATACAAAAGATGGCCTGAATCGCTTGAACCCAAACATCATTTATATTTTACAACATTTATAGTATGTTACATAGTATTCTATTATTTTATGTCATTTCAAAGAAATTTTGTATATAATGTAATGAAAAGTGTAAAAGATGTGGATGAAAAACCATTGTACGATAAAAATTCGCTTGTTTATCGTCAAAATCAAATGGATGGATTAAGGTACAATCTTGCAATGAGACAAGGATGGAGATGCCTCCATTGTCAAAATCCCATATTACCCAAAGATATATATGATCATAAAATCCATTATATTAAACCATTGCAATTTGGCGGTGAAAACAATATTAACAATCTTGGTATTAAATGTAAGACATGTTCTGCATTTAGTCCATATTAAACATTATTTTCTTTTAAAAATTGATCAATACTTTTTTTATCTCTTAAATCTGATGGATAATGTATCTGTTCTCCAGAAGTTTTAACAAGGACTAATGAAGGGAATGACTGAATATTATAGATATGTAATAAATGTTCATTATCATCATTAATTGTTGTTTTTTTGAGAACAAGATTTTTCTTTTTTTGATAAGATGTGACTAATTTTTTCCATTGAGGATTAAATTTTTGACAATATCCACACCAATCTGCTGAAAAATAATAAAAAACATGTTTTTTATTCTTCTTCTTTGTTTTCTTTCCACCCTTTTTATTTTTAATTGTTTCTTTATGATATTTAAGTAATAGATCCCTTAATGTTTTATTTTTCCTGTATGCATTCGATTTAATAAAACTATGAACAAAATCTTCATCAAGATCTTTAATTTGTTTTCCTTTCATTTCTCCAAAGGGGAATTTTTCATCATCAAGGAAATCTTCCATTTTATTTTCGGATTTTGTTTGATAATCTTCATATTCAATAATTTTAAAATTGTAATTATATTGATTATATTTATCTTTAATTTTTTCTCTACAAACTTGTAAATAATTATCTTTAATTTTTTTTACTGATTTATCATAATTATTAATTAAGTCAGTAATTTGTTTCTGTGATTTACTAAGTCTTCGATAAAGTGAATCGCCCTTTTTAATATCTTTAAGATATTTGTATTGAATTTTATCTTTCGGAGATAATTCTTTAAATACGTCTCTGTCAAAAGATACTTTTGTACCATGAATTTGAGTATCATAGGTGAAGAAGTTAGATAATTCTGGATAATTGACCATACCCCAAATAATAACTTCATTAAATATTTCATAAGAATAGGAAATATTTTCAAAATTTTCACCTGAATTATCTGTAACTGCAAGAGGAAAACGAACATTTTTTTTATCCCATGCTTTTAAATAGGGTTGATATTTTTCATCTGTTTTAATTGCAGTACCAATTGGTTGTTTGAACCATGGTTTAGGATTAAAAGCGGCCATATGAATACCAAATGAATTACATGGATCTCGACTCCAACTTTGAAATGCAAATTCAATAAATTTCCATTTTCCAGAATAACGTTTTGTCAGATAATTCTGTTCAGGATAACAATATGAATTTTTAACAAATTCCATCCCTGTCGGACTATCAAAATCAAATGAATAAAATCCTTTGTGTTTCTTTTTAGGACCCATCCAACTTTCTAAGGGTGAAGATAATTCTTTGATCATTGCATCATACTCTTTTTTATTTGGTTTCACAAGTAATAAACCTGCATTTACATCTGCACCTGTTGGTTTATCAATATCTGTAATTTCTTTAGGGATTAATTTACCATGTTTAAGATAATCACAGCGATCCCATTGATAGGATTCTAAATAGGGTGCTTTCTTACGATATTCAACAAAACCAGCTGGACAATCTAATAAAAATAATGAATCATAGTAATTAAGGGGAACTAAATCAGAATCTACAAAACATACTTTTTCATATGGAAATAATTCGGGATTAAAGATATGGAGTTTAAAGAAGACGTGTACATAAGGATGTTGTTTCGTATAATTTGGACAATTATCAAATAATTTTTTATCTAACATGATTGTTTTTAAGTCTCCTTCACCTTCCATTTCATATGGAGATATATAAGGGACGTACATAACTTTATCAAATACAACTTCTAATTTTTCTTTATCTTTTTTACTTATATCTGGTGTAATAAAACATATAATATCTGCATCTGTTTTTTGTCTTTTTAAACCTAGGGCAGCCAAAATACATCCATCTAAATAAGCGGGTTTTCCGTTTTTAGGATTAGGGAACATCCCTACTGCATAAGCAAACTTTCTTTTTCCATTATGAATCATATATTCTTTTTTAGGGACTTTAATATTTAAGGAGGGCTTACAAAAGATAAAAGAATCTAAATAATTAGTAAATGGATTTTCAGGACAACCTTTTTTCGGATCTGCTTTTTTCTTTGCATTTTTTTTAGTAATAACTTTAAATTCTGTATATTCATCTGTTTCTTTTATTTTTAAAAAATCAAGAGTAGGTGGTCTAACATATTCAATACCTTGGACCGAATTTAGAGCAACAATTGAATCTTCATCCATAGTATATAATAGATTGATATTTTAAAAAGTTTATTTAAGGGTTTTTTACCTTAATATAGTAAATGGAAAAAAAAGATTTAAAGAATGTTTTAAAAGATGAAAATGACCAAACTATTAAAGATAAAAAAATACGCGTACATAAAAAACCAATGCAATTAAGAGATATTGAAAGTAGAAGTTCAAATACAAATAGAGACCATAAAATTGAAACACCTGAAAATATTAAAAAGTTATTAAATGAAGAAAAAGATAATATATTCAAACAACCATGGAATCGTTTGGATATGGGTATGAAATTAAATCGATTACGTCAATTTTCTGAATCAGTTGCAAAAGATAAAAAACTATCAAAAGAAAAACAAGAAGAATTAAGAAAAATATTAGTCGATGCATGCAGATCAAATAAATTAAACAAAATTAATGATATTGATTATGATACAGAAGAATGTAAAATTAATAGTATTAAATATTTAGATATTAAAGATCAAAAGATTAGTTTTTCTACAAATGATGTAAAAAAAGCGAAAAAAACAACAAAAACAAAATCAAATATAGATCGTTTATTAGTTAAAAAATAATTTAAAAATCTGCTTCTGTAGAGAATACATTTTCTGTATTTTCTGAATTTGCAATGTTTGCATATTCTCCAACTCGTTTTTCAAAGAAGTTTGTTTTCCCTTGAACAGAAATTAATTCCATCCAATCAAATGGATTTTCTGAGTGATAAACTTTCTCTAAACCAAGCATTAATAGTAATCTATCTGAAACATATTCAATATATTGTTTCATTAAAGTTTTATTCATTCCAATTAGATCGCATGGCAATGATTCAGTAATAAATTCTTTTTCTAATTCAACAGCTTCTTGAATAATTTCAAGGATTATTTCTTTCGAAGGTTTATTTGATAACATGGAGTACAATAAGACAGCAAATTCTGTGTGCAATCCTTCATCGCGACTAATTAATTCATTACTATGACATAAACCAGGCATTAATCCCCTTTTCTTTAACCAAAAGATAGAACAGAATGATCCGGAAAAGAAAATACCTTCAACTGCGGCAAATGCAATTACCCTTGTACCAAATGTGGATTTTTCATCATTAATCCATTTTAATGCCCAATCAGCTTTCTTTTTAACGCTTGGAATAGATTCAATTGCATTAAATAATTTATTTTTTTTATTTACATCCTTTACATATGTATCAATCAATAAAGAATATGTTTCTGAATGAATATTTTCAACTGCGATCTGGAATCCATAAAAGAATTTTGCTTCCAAAAGTTGAACTTCATTACAAAATCGTTCAACTAAGTTTTCATTAACAATTCCATCGCTTGCTGCAAAAAATGCTAAAACATTTTCTACAAAGTATCTTTCATCTTCGTTCATTTTTTCATGAAAATCATTCAAATCTTTAGAAAGATCTAATTCTTCGGCTGTCCAAAAGTTTGCTTCTGCTTTTTTGTACATTTTCCAAATATTATCGTATTTAATAGGGAATATTACATAACGTTTTTCTTCTTCTGATAAAAGAATTTCTTTTTCAACTTTTTCAACCATATTTCAATAAATAATATCAATATTTTTTTAAATATTGTTTAAATTTTATATTTTTTAAATTTTTAAATTTTATACTATATAAATGAAAATTGCTGTGTTTGATATTGATGATACATTAATAATTCATGGACAAGGGAGTCAAAATTATTATAATACCGTAAATAATGATTTTAGAAAATTCTTAGAAAAAAAAAAGTTTGATAAAGTTTATGTTTATACAAATGGGACTTATGGACATGGCTATAATATAGTAAATCATCTAAATATCCATGATATGGTATCTTTTATTTATGGGAGAGATAATTTAAAACCAATTTTATTTCCAAAACATATGAAACCACATAAAGCTTCATTTAAATTTGTAAATTCTTCAATATTATATGATTCTGGTGCATATGATAAAAATATTATACCAGAAATTTATTTTTTCGATGATCTAAAATCAAACCTTGAAACTGCAAAAAGTATTGGATGGAAAACTATTTTAATTCAACCAAATAATGAAATAAAAGAATATTATATTGACCATGTATTTTCGAATATATATGGAGCATTATTGAACTTACAGATCTAAAAAAAAGATAAAATTTTTTGTACAACCGTATCATCTTCATTTACATGATTATCTTTATTATATATTTCTCCATCTTGAACTAATAATTGATCCCCTTCTTCTTCATCTTCCACCTCTTCTTCATCCTCAAAGTATGCGATAGCGAGTACATTTTGTTGTAGATTTTCCAATGTTTGACATCTTTCTTTTAATTCATTCAATAAGTGTAATATGAAATGATAATATTGAATTAATTGTTTAAGTAATAGATTGTGAATATGATAATAATTTGAAAAAATTCGATGAATATTTTCTGGGATAGATTCATCATCTTCATCTTTATTACTCAATTTTAAATAAAGGGATTTATGTTTAATGGAGAGATCCATAAATTGTGTCATATCTTCTTTTTTCATTTGATCAATAATGTTATTTATTTCTTGTAAATTCTTTTCAATCGTTTCAATGGATGTTTTACATATTCCAATTCCCTGAGTAAAATGTTTATCAAGTGGATGAACACCTTCTTTTTCAATTTTCAAAGGAATATTATTTTCAATTGTACTAAGATTTTTAATTTCTTCACAGACTTTACATGATCTTTCGTACATTGGTTTATTTTCAAGATTCTTATCGAAGAAATTATCTGAAAATGGATATCGAATAATAAACATATAATCAGGATCATACCATTCTTGATTAACACAATCCATCATATTTTGAACAATTTTATTTTCTTTTAATTCATTAATACGATTATGAAATTTACCATAAATATTTGCTAATACATCTAAAATATTATCCTTTGTAACATTATTATAGGATAATAATAAGTTTAAAAATGATGTATTACTGACTGTATCCCTTCTTTTATTTGATACTGATATTGGATCTTGAATGCAGCGGTTACCATTTAAAATCGATTTCATTAAATCTTTAAAATCAATTATAGACCAATTTTCTGTCATTATAATAAATCATAATATAATTTTTTGAATGTTAAAACATCAATATTTACATTATTGAATATATCCAATTAATTTTACATTTTCATTATTTTTTTCAACATATTTTTCCCATGCACCTGATTCTGAATGAGCATAGTTACCTTTAAATAAATCTGTGGGTGAATCAGGATATAATTTTGGATTTTTGTAGTGTTGATTTGCTTCAACACCACGAAGAATCGAAGATCCACCGGGATGTTTTGAAATCCAATTGGAAATATCATAAACATTTTTCTTACCATTTACTTCAAGAATCATCCATTCATCTTCATCTAATACTTCATCCAATGTTAAAATATTATCTTTCGCTTTTTCCACCTTTTTAACTTTTTCCACCTTTTCCACTTTTTCAACTTTTTCAGCTTTTTCAGCTTTTTCAGCTTTTTCAGCTTTTTCAACTTTTTCAACTTTTTCAGCTTTTTCAACTTTTTCAGCTTTTTCAGCTTTTTCTTCAATCGATTGAAGGCCTTCACACATAAATTCATATTTTACTTTTTGATAAGTTTCTAGAGGTGGAAGCATATGTAATAGTTGATGACATGTATCTAATGCACCTTCAATCCACCCTTGTTTTAAAGAGTAGGCTTCTCCACAAATATAGACTTCTTTATTTTGAATAGGTTTTAAAATATCTTTGGATACTTTTTGACTATCTTCTCCAACTTTCCAAGTATGGAAACCACCTTTCCAATAGTGAACGGAAATAAAATCTGGTTTTGGAGGTTCAATCGAAAATAATTCTTTGATTTCTTTATGAAGTGCTTTAATTAAATATTCTTCTCCTAAACTATTGTAAGAATCCCAATATTCTGTATTTTTACCATCTGTATATGATATCATTATTAGACCACTATCATAATCAATTGGAATAATATGTCGGATATAATTATCTGTAGTTGTACGTTTAATATTTTTAAACCATAAATCTTTGGTAGGATATCTTGCATAAATACGGAGTAATGGTATTGGTTTTACAGATTGAATCATTGGTAATTCTTTAAAATAATCAAAATGTTGTAATGATGATTTAGGAATAGCACATATTAAATGATCATAAGAAAATTTAATACCTTTTTCTGTAACTACATAATTATCTTTAATTTCTTTAATTAATGTATTTGTTTTTACAATAGTATTTGACAATACTAATTTTTTTTTCATTCTTTCAATTAATTGCGATAAACCATTTTTTAAAACATAGTAATGATTATCTCCAAATAAATCATGTTCAAACATATCAAGTGAAGCAGAAGCATTTAAATCTACAAATTCAGAATCATAACCAAAAGCATCTTTAATGTACAAAGCAGTTTCATGATCATAAATAAGGGTAAGATATTGGAAAAATGTAATTCTTTGAAGTTCTTTTTCTTCAAACATATCTCTAAAACCAAGGGATTTTTTGAGTAAGACATCAATTGATTGAGAATTATTTTTAGTTTGATATGGAAAGTCTGTTTTACGTCCTCTTAAAATATGATTAATATTTTCAGGTAATCTTACTAAATCATCCCTTAGATTTAGATCATGAATAAGGGAAATCAATTTTCCATGAGAGCTATGTAATCTTGCAGCCCCTGCTTCAAAGTAAGAACCATCTTTTTCATAAGTTTCAATTCTTCCGCCTAAATTTTTATCGCCTTCAAAAAGAATAACTTTTAAGTTTGTATTAAGTAATTTATATGCTAAAAATACACCCGAAATACCACCTCCTATAATTATAATATCATAATCATAATTAGAGAACATTATTATATTAATAGTACTTATAAAAATATTTTAAATAATTACTGTATAAAACCTTTCATTTTTAAAAATTTGTGTCCATGATATAATACAAGTAAAAGTCCAACAAAGATTAACATCATAAAAACACTCATATGTTTTTCGTCTTTATATTTTTCAGATAATTGTTTTCCAACGTAACCACCATAGATTAAAAGAGGGCCACCAAAGAAAACATGTAGAAGGTAGATAAAAGCATAATCCATTTTATATATTATATATTATATATATTTTTAATTATCCTTTAAAAATACCATAGGCAGACTTCAAAATAAAAATACCACCAATAACCATTAGTGAAATAAATAATTTTTCTTCACTTTCATTCTCTTCGTTAATTAATTTTTTTGCAACATTCCCTGTGTAGACTAAATAAGATCCAAATAAAAGGAAAATAATATTATACAAAATATTAAGCATTATTATTAATAATATATTTTAATTATATAGATGATACAATTCTATATTTTAGGAGATATGGGGAGTGGTGAAATATCACAATATCTTGTATCAAAAGCCCTTCAAAATCACATAAAAAATAAGAATACATTTGTCTGTGGATTGGGAGATAATATTTATGAAACAGGATGTACTAGTATAAATGATAAACAATTTATTACAAAGTTTGAGAAACCTTATGAAAATATATCGGATAAAATAAAATTTTACATGTGTATTGGAAATCATGATTATGGTACATACTGTGGAAAAGGAAATTCTTTAAATCAGATTAAATATGGAAGAAGATCAGAAAAACAAGGTAAGAAATGGATTATGCCTTCAAATTATTATACATTTAAAAAAAAAGATAAAAATGTTTCTGTTGAATTTTTTGTAATTGATACAAACTTATATAATTTAAGTAAAAAAGAAATAAATAAACAATTAAAAGATATAAGTGAAAAAATTAATCAATCAAAAGCAGATTGGAAAATTGTAAATGGACACCATACATGGAGGAGTATTGCTGGACATGGAAGTGCAGAAGATAATCTTGAAGAATTTTTAACAAAATTATATTCTATTTCTTCATTTGACTTATATATGTGTGGTCATGACCACAATAAACAGTTAATTAATATGAAAATGGGAAATAATAAAATATTGCCATTAATAGTTTGTGGTACAGGCGGTAAAGTTTATGATGATACGATTAATTTAAATTATTTGGATGAAAAATGTGATTTAGAATTTTATTCAAATAATTTGGGATATGCGTTTATTCGTGCATATAAATCAAAATTAGTGGTCACTTTTTTGAATGAAAAAAATATCGAAGAATTTACATATGAAATAAAAAAAATCTAGAATATAGTATAAACAAATGGATAGTATAGCAAACGCGTCATTTCACAATACATTAGAGCCTTTAGTGAATGGACATGATTTCGGTGTAATCGAAGCAGGATACCCAAATATACAACCTTCTGGAGGTGGTAGAAGAAAGAGAAGTCGTTCTAAATCTGGAAAGAGATCTAAATCTGTAAAGAGATCTAAATCTGGAAAGAGATCTAAATCTGTAAAGAGATCTAAATCTGGAAAGAGATCTAAATCGGGAAAGAGAAGCCGTAGTCGTGTTAGATCGGGAAAGAGAAGCCGTAGTCGTGTTAGATCGGGAAAGAGAAGCCGTAG
>MDTD01096041.1_pt1 | contig 15324 bp, 15 predicted proteins | sample 811221 | NCBI WGS metagenome assembly MDTD01 (sample SAMN05326646, study PRJNA326480) | marine metagenome | isolation source: seawater | place: Pacific Ocean: South West | collected 2011
CCGCGGCGTGCGGCGAGGGCAGCGAGCTGGCTACCGAGTGGGCGGGGGCCGGGGATCCGGGCTGGTGTGAGGCCATCGAGGATCTTCGCTCCGCGCTGACCACCTGAGCGCACGCGACTGCCCGAGTGAGCGGGGTGGGTCGCGCTAGGGTGTGACTCGTCAGCGAGCAGGGAGGGCCGACGAAGGCGCGGTTTCCGCAGTCCGTCTACCGACATGGCTCGGAGCCGGACGTCCGATTCACACTGGCGAACGAACGCACGTTCCTCGCCTGGATCCGCACCGCTCTGGCACTGATCGCCGGCGGTGTGGCTCTCGAGGTGCTCGGTCTTGCACTTCACCCCGGCCTGCGGCTGGCGGCGAGCCTTGGGCTGACCGTCATGGGCATGATCACCCCCGCGTTGGCGTGGCTCGGCTGGCAGCGCAGCGAGCGCGCGCTGCGGCTGAGCACCCCGCTGCCGGGGTCGCTTCTGGGCGCGGTGACCGGCGCCGCGGTCACCGTGTCGGCTGCGCTCATCTTGCTCGCCATCGTCTTCGCCTGAGACTGCACCCGCGTGGGCGATGACCTGTACGACCCGGGCCTGCAGCCCGAGCGCACCGAACTGGCGTGGCGGCGGACCGCGCTGAGCATCGCGGTCGGATCCGTCGTCGCGATGCGGCTGCTTCCGACAGCTCTCGGCAGCGAATGGTGGATCCTCCCCGGCATCACCGGGGTGGTCTTCGCCGTCGTCCTGTGGCAGTGGTCGCGCCGCCGCTACGTACGCGTGTCGCACGCAACGGTCACTGCACGAGACCACCGCATGATTCCCGACGGCGCACTCTTGCTGACCCTCGCCGTGTTCGCGGCGCTCGTCGGTGCACTCGGGATCGCCGTGCTGCTCGTGCTACCGCTTTCCTGACGATCTCGGCGGAGCTGTCGTCGCCCGCGGAATGAGTTGCGTGGCCAGTCGCACATGACGCTCGGGCGGTTCCTCACCGTACATGAGGGTCGTCGGGAGCGACATTGCCGCGGCCCCGAGCCGCCGCATCGGTTGCCTGACCGTCGTCAGCGGTGGCGACGCGCCGTGGATCGCCTCAAGGGCGATCTGTCAACCGGGTGGCGCCCACACCTGCGCGTAGCGAAGGTGGGTCCGGACCGCACGGAACGGAACTCGCCATGTCGAACCCCACCCATCAGACCGTCTGGGGGATGCTCGCGCAGACGCGGATGGATCACCCACACGCGAGCAGACGCCGCCTCCGCGAAGTCCTGCAAGAGCGCCTCTGCCAGGCCGGGATAGACATGCCCGCCGACGAAGTGGAGACATTCGTGCGGGCCGTGCCCGCGGACGATGAGCAGCGGTAGAAGCGCCGCTGTGGGCCGGCGCTTCCGCCGGAAGCACCCCGCTGGCAGACTGGCGGCATGCTCATCGTCACCACCAATGACGTCCCCGGTCGCACCATCTCCGCAGTCCATGGGGAAGTCTTCGGGCTCACCGTGCGTTCCCGCCACATCGGCGCCAATATCGGCGCATCGTTCAAGGCCCTCGCCGGCGGCGAGCTCAAGGGCATCACGGAACTGCTCCACGAGACGCGCATCGAGGCCCTCTCGCGGTTGTCGGCAGAAGCCGAGGCGAAGGGGGCCAACGCCGTCGTCGCGTTCCGGTTCGAGACAAACGACTACGGCGACAGTGGTGGGGTCGAGGTGTGTGCCTACGGCACCGCCGTCACGATCTCCTGACCTCGTCCCGGCTGGGGCACAATTTCGCCCCTCCGCGGGTTCACACCGTTCGGTCGCGCCGTGCTGCGCGTCCGTGACGGCTCGACTCGCGTCACGGCGCCACCGAACGGCGGATGCGTCGGCGTCAGGACGCGGAGCCGCCGATCATCGCACCGGCCGCGCCGAGGACATAGGGCACCAGCCAGATCGTCCACACCACGATGCTGAAGCGGTGGAAGACGGCCTTCTCGTTGGCGCGACCTCGAATCAACACGACCACCGCCCACGCCAGGTGGATCGCCATGAGGATGATGGCGGCGAGCCCCGTGATCGCCATCATCTGATCGAGGGCGCCGGCCTCCACGCCGTCCGCCCGGCGGTCTGAGGCGATCTGGGACATGAGGAGCGTTCCCGTCGTATCGGCGGCAAGGCCCAACGCGAAGAACGCGCCATGTCACCACGTCAGGGTTCGTTGCACCCGCTCTACCCAGACGCCTATCGAGTAGAAGACGAGGGCGAGCGTGATGAGGACGATCGCTGCGACCAGCATGACGCGATGCTAGCAAACCTTCAGCGTTACTGAATGCATCAGATCCTCAGACGGCGATCTCACGATTGATGACTCCTCAGTTCTCCTCGACCAGCGAATGGTGGATGCGAAGAAGGTCCACCATCATCGAGCCGACGAGAATCCAGTGATCCGATGACGGGGTGACCAGGGCGAGCGGCCTGGTGAGCGCTGCCGGTTCGAGGCCCGCACTGTCGGGGGCCGTCGCCGCATCCCGCCCCGGGGCGAAGCGCACATCATGCGCCGCCCGCGACAGCTGCTCGGCGATGGCTGCGATCGCCGGCTCGCTGCGCAGCGACTCGTCGTATCGCTCGTGAAACGCACGTGTCATCCCGACCGCTTGCGTCACGATCGGGGTGAGGGTGGCCACTGACCGCTCGAGTACCGCCAACTCGGCGCGGTGCCGCGGGGCGCGGGGGTTGAGTGTCAGCGAATCGCGCGCCGACGCGATCGCAGCTGCAGCCGCGTCCCGCGATGTCCGCATTCCCCGCGCCTGTTGCAGCAGCGCATCGAGCTGCGCCGGAGAATGGCGTTCTCCGAGAGCACCCGCGAGCCGGTCCAGGGCATCCGCCAGCTCGTCGGCAAGGGCCCGCACCGCCCGCTGCGCGGGCTCGACGGAGAGCGGCGGAACGACCAGGACGTTGATGGCGAACCCGATCACGGCGCCGATCAGCGTCTCGAGAACGCGGTCGAGGGCGTAGTCGGGTGTGGCAGCGCCCAGCGCCAGGACCAGCAGCGCGCTCACGGCGACCTGGTTGCCCGTCCCGGGGGTCATCCGGAGCGCCCAGGCAAGCACGAGCGCGATGCCCACGGCCGCCGCAACGACCCAGACCGAATCACCGAGCAGCAGGCCGAGCGCTGACGCAACGAGTACTCCGACGATGACTCCGACGCTTCGTTCGAGTGCCTTCCCGAAGGACTGGTTGAGGCTGGGTTGCACCACGAGGAGTGCGGCGATCGCCGCAAAGACCGGCGGCGGGCCCGGAATCAGCCAGCCCGCGAGAAACCATGCCAGTACCGTGGCGATGGCGGACTTGGCAACCTGAAGCAACGACGAGCGCTGTGCTGTGCGAAGGGCGGCTGACATGCTCATGCCGCCCACGTTAGGGGAGGCGGCCGGTGTCTCAGCCCTCTGAGCGCCGGTCGCGCAGCCGGACCGTGACGACCTGGGCGACGAGAATCGCCGCGTGGAGCCCTTGTACGCGACGACACAGAGGGCGGCCGAGGCCAGCAGCCCGAGAACCGGCGGCGAATCGCTCCCGGTATTCGGCACCACACGCGTGCCCGACAGCGCCGCGGCGACAAGTCCGGCGATGGCGAGCACGGCGATACCGACGATCTTGATGATCGCCGTCGCGAGGGCTGATCCTTCGACGAGATGGTTCCCCACGAGGCGACATATCCTCCCACTCCGCGTCGGCCAGGCGGACCGCAACACGAGCCGGCGCCCCTGCCCCGCCGCCGGCGATGCCGCGCGCGGCGTGCTCGGGCCGGCGCTGCTCGGCCGCAACACGACCGGTAGCCTGATCGGCGAGCAGCTCAAAGTCCCGCCTTACGGCGACCCGTTCTGGAACGAGCGACCCGCGCGAAGCGTGGCGTGCTATGCGGTGCCTCGGAGTACGAGTTCGGGCTGGAACACGACGTGCGACTGCGGCGGCAGTTCGCCTCGCGAGGTATTCAGCAGCAGATCCACCGCGGTTGCTCCGATGAGGTGTGCCGGCTGGCGCACGGATGAGAGCGGAATGACAGCGGCCGAAGCGAAGTCGATGTCGTCGTAGCCGATCAACGCAACGTCTTCGGGCACGCGCAGATCGCGCGTCATCACAAGACTCTGCAGCAGACCCAGAGCAACCAGGTCGTTGGCGGCGAAGAGCGCATCCGGGCGATCCCCCGGTAGCCGTGCTGCCAGGCGGGCTCCGGCGCGTCGCCCCTCGACAACCGTGAGCGCGTCGGTTCCGACCATCTCGATGCGCGCAGACGCGACCGCAGCGATCGCCTGGCGCGCTCCTTCGAGCCGATCCGCGACCTGTTGTATGCCGAGTGGGCCGCCAACAAAGGCAAGGTGCCGCCGCCCCAGAGAGAGCAGATGCTCGGCGGCGAGCCGGCCGCCGACGATGTCGTCGACAGCGACCGACGGGAACGTCGGATCGGACGATTGCCGATCCACCAGCACCACCGGAATCCCGCGATCGCGCAACTTCGCAATCCGCGGCATGTTCTCACCAACGGGGGTCACGAGCACTCCGGCCACACGCTGCTGCTCGAACAGTTCTAAGTAGGTCTCCTCACGTGTCGTGTTCTCGTCGCTGTTGGCGACGAGAACCGACAGCGCAAGCTCACTCGCAGCATCCTCGGCCCCGCGAGCGACGTCGGTGAAGAAGGGGTTCCTGAGGTCGAGGACGATGAGGCCAATCGTGCGACTGCTCCCGGCCCTCAGTTGACGCGCAGCATCGTTGCGGACGAACCCGAGTCGATCGATGACCTCGCGAACTCGGGTGACTGTCGCGGGAGAGACTCGATCCGGGCGATTGAGCACGTTCGAGACGGTGCCAACCGAGACACCTGCCGCCATCGCGACATCGCGAACGCTCACACCCATGATGACCCCTCTGTCACACCCTCGCAGGGTGAAACGCATCACGGCGCCCACGTTGCATCTTCGTATCTTACGTTGACACGCGATGGAAGACAGCATATCGTTTCAGTTCGTAGGGCCTGAAACGATTCATTCTGGTCCTCAATGACGAGGTTTCAGGAGCCCATTTCATGACCACCCCCGTGCTCGAGTTGCGCGACGTCGAGAAGTCCTTCGGCGCTGTCGTTGCCCTCCGGTCAGGAACCATCTCCGTGCAGCCAGGTTCCATCCATGCCCTGGTCGGGGAGAACGGCGCGGGCAAGTCGACGCTCGTCAAGATCGTTGCAGGGCTGTACCAGCGCGACGGCGGCAGCTTTCACCTCGAGGGCGAGGAGGTGAACTTCACGTCGACCGCGCAGTCGAAGGCCGCGGGAGTGGCCGTCATCTACCAGGAACCGACGCTCTTTCCCGACCTGTCGGTCACCGAGAACATCTTCATGGGACGGCAGCCGACGAACCGGCTCGGGCGGATCGATCGCAAGGGGATGCGGCACGAGGTCGAGCGACTGTTCGGGCGGTTGGGTGTTCGCATAGACCCGGATCGGCCTGCAGACGGTCTCTCGATCGCCGACCAGCAGGTGATCGAGATCGCCAAAGCCGTCTCGCTGGACGCGAAGGTGCTCATCATGGATGAGCCCACGGCGGCACTCTCCGGCAACGAGGTGGACCGACTCTTCTCGATCGCACGGAGCCTGCGCGATGAGGGCCGTGGACTCATCTTCATCTCCCATCGATTCGACGAGGTGTTCTCGCTGTGCGACACCGTGACAGTCATGAGAGACGGCGCGTACATCTCCACGAGTGCGATCGCCGATACCTCCGTCGACGAGATCGTGCATCAGATGGTGGGACGCGAAGTGACGGAGCTGTTCCCGAAACTCGAGACCACCGTGGGAGATGCGGTCCTGACCGTTGACGGGCTCACGAGCCCTGGAGTCTTCCACGACATCTCGTTCACCGTGAGATCGGGAGAGATCGTCGCTCTCGCCGGCCTGGTCGGGGCAGGCAGGAGCGAGGTCGCCCGCGCCATCTTCGGCGTGGACACATACTCGGCCGGGTCTGTGCGGGTTCTCGACCGTGTCGTTCCGCGCAACCGACCGGTCGCCGCGATGCAAGCGGGCATCGCGCTTGTGCCAGAGGACCGCCGCAAGCAGGGGCTGGTGATCGACACCGGCGTCGCGCGCAATATCACCATGGCGATTCGGTCGCAGCTCGCGCGCTTCGGTCTCATCACAACCGCTGCCGAGAACCGTGCCGCACGTGAGTGGGCAAGCCGACTCGAGGTGAAAACCTACGCGCTGGACACCGTGGCCTCGACGCTCTCAGGGGGAAATCAGCAGAAGGTCGTGCTCGCCAAGTGGCTCGCGACGAGCCCGAAGATCCTTATCGTCGACGAACCCACCCGGGGAATCGACGTCGGCACGAAGTCGGAAGTCCACCGACTGCTCTCGGAACTCGCTCGCCAAGGAATGGCGATCCTCATGATCTCGTCCGAACTGCCCGAGGTGCTGGGCATGGCAGATCGCGTCCTGGTGATGCGCGAGGGTCGGATCACCTCGGAGATCGAGCGAGCAGAGGCGACCTCGGAGAACGTCATGTTCGCCGCCACGCACGCATCGGAGATGCACGCATGACCACGACCGTTTCCATCCCCGAGAGCACTCTGACCAAACGCTTCAGCTTCTTTTCACGGGCCCGCGAGGTCGGAATCCTGCTCGCGCTGGTGCTCGTGATCACCGCGGCGACGATCAAGAACCCGGCGTTCCTGTTCAGCTCCGACGGATGGCGTGACCTTCTTCTGACACCCTCGATCCTCGTCCTGGTCGCCGTCGGCCAGGCCATTGTGATCATCACCCGCAGCGTTGACCTCTCCGTAGGCTCGGTGATGGGGCTGACCGCCTACCTCACGGGGCGACTGTTCATCGACGTCCCTGGCATCCCGATCCCGCTGGTCGTGATCGCTGCCGTGCTCTTCGGTGCACTCCTCGGCGCCGTGAACGGTCTGCTGGTGGCGCTCGCAAAGGTTCCCGCGATGGTCATCACGCTCGGCACTCTCTACGCCTACCGGGGGATCAACGTCGCCTGGGCGGGAAGCGACCGGGTGAACGCGTCGGACATGCCTCGAGACTTCTTGGCACTGGGCACCGCGCAGATCCTCACTATTCCCGTTCTCACGATCGTCGCCGCGCTCGTACTCGCAGCCGCCGCGTGGTACATGCGCAACACCCGCGGCGGTCGGGAGTACTACGCGATCGGCTCCGACCCGGCCGCGGCACAGCTGTACGGCCTGAGGGTGACTCGCCGCGTTGTCACGGCGTTCATCCTGTCGGGCGCGCTCGCCGGGCTCGCCGGCGTGTTCTACGCAGCGCGATACGGGACGGTCAACTCCCAGGCGGGATCGGGGTGGGAGCTCGACGCCGTCGGTGCCGCGGTGATCGGCGGTGTCGCGATCACCGGCGGGGTCGGAACGCTCTGGGGCGCCGCCATCGGCGCGATGCTCCTCATGACGATCAATCGTGCCCTCCCGATCCTCGGCATCCCCGACTTCTGGCAGCGCGCGGTCGTCGGTCTGCTCATCATCGGTGCGATCGTGCTTGACCGAGTACTGGCGGTGCGACAGAAACGTCGACTCATCGAAGCGAGGGACAACTCATGACCACCGCTCCCAGCACATCCGCACTCCGGGTGTATCGCGACTACCAACGACCGATGTGGCAGCGAGTGCTGCTCACTCGCGAGAGCGCCATCGTCGGACTCCTGATCCTCGTGGCCGTGGTCTCCGCCGCATCCGTTCGAGGGTTTGCGCAGCCGATCACGCTGACCTACCTCATCATGGACATCGCACCGATCCTACTGATCGCGTTGCCGATGACCCTGATCATGATCACCGGCGAGATCGACCTGTCGGTGGGCAGCATGGTCGGACTTTCCAGCGTCACCACGGGGGTCTTGATCCAGTCGGGTGCACCGTTTGAGATCGCAGCGGCTGTGGCGCTCCTCGTCGGCGTTGTCGGCGGCGCCTTCAACGGGTTCTTCATCACCGTGGTGGGACTCCCCTCGCTTGCCGTCACGATCGGTACTCTCGCGTTGTTCCGCGGACTTGCCGTCGGTCTGCTCGGAACGACCGCGGTCACCGACTTTCCCGGCTTCTGGTCCGATCTCGCGAAGGCGAGAATCGGAGAGACCTCGATTCCGCTGGTGACCGTTCCGATCCTGCTTCTGGTCATCGTCTTCGCGGTCCTCCTGCACCTGACTCCGTTCGGTCGCGGCATCTATGCGATCGGGATGTCGAAGGATGCCGCGCGCTTCTCGGGCATCCATGTCGAGCGGACCAAGTTCATCCTCTTTGCGCTCTCCGGGCTTGTCGCTGCCTTCGCCGGCATCTACTACACCCTGAGATTCGGAAGCGCCCGAGGCGACAACGCGACCGGCCTGGAGCTCCAGGTGATCGCTGCCGTCGTCCTCGGCGGGGTCTCGGTCTTCGGGGGCCGTGGACAGATCTACGGTCCCCTTGCCGCGGCTCTTCTCATCGGTGCGCTCGCCAGCGCCCTGCGTCTGGCGAACATCACCTCGGATGTCATCAACATCATCACCGGGGCGCTCCTCGTGCTCTCGGTGGTGTCTCCCAGCTTCCTGTCGTGGGTGCGCACGCTCGGCGCCCGCAGAGGGAGAAAACGGTCAGGCGTTGCCTCCACAGCACCTTGACCCACAGCAGCCGCACGACGTGCGGCATACCAACGAGAGGAAAAACAATGACGTTTGTACACAAGCGCATCGCGGCAGTAGCGGCAGTAGCCGTGACAGCCGCCCTCGCGCTCGGCGGTTGCGCCGCGTCCGGTGACTCCGGGGACGGTGGTGACGGTGGAGAGAACCTTTCTGTCACCTTCCTTCCCAAGAACCTCGGAAACCCCTACTTCGACACGTCCAGCGTCGGCGGTGCTGCCGCCGTCGCCGAGTTCGGCGGCACGTTCTCCGAAGTCGGCCCCGCCGAGGCGACGCCGGATGCACAGGTTTCCTACATCAACACCGCGACTCAGCAGGGCGTCGGTGCTCTGGTCGTGTCGGCCAACGACCCCGAGGCGATCTGCGATGCACTCAACGAAGCCCGGGACGCCGGCGTCAAGGTGGTCACGTTCGACTCCGACACGAACGCAGACTGCCGCGATCTGTTCGTGAACCAGGCGGATGCCGATGGCATCGCGCGGGTTCAGGTTGACCTGATCGCCGAGCAGATTGGCGGATCGGGTGAGATCGCCATCCTGTCGGCCTCGGCGAACGCCACGAACCAGAACGCCTGGATCGAGGGCATGGAGGCCTACCTCGCAGAGGCATACCCCGACATCACCCTCGTCGACATCGTGTACGGCGACGACGACGACCAGACGTCGTTCGACAAGACGGCTGCCCTGTTGCAGACCTACCCCGACCTGAAGGGCATCATCTCGCCCACCACGGTCGGTATCGCAGCAGCCGCCCGCTACATCCAGACCTCGGACTACAAGGGCGAGGTCTTCGTGACGGGGCTGGGCACACCCAACCAGATGCGCGAGTACGTCGAAGACGGAACCGTCGTGGCGTTCGCACTCTGGAACCCCGAGGAACTGGGCTACCTGTCGGCATGGGCGGCATACGCCCTCATCACCGGTGAAATCACCGGTGCCGAGGGAGACACGTTCGAGGCAGGTGAACTCGGCACCTACACCGTCGGCGCCGACAGCACGGTACTGCTCGGCGACCCGTACGTGTTCGACGCAGACAACATCGGCGACTTCGACTTCTGAGGTCGCCGCCCGGCCGGCGCGGAAGCGCCGGCCGGGCACCCACCGAAAGGACAGCATGATGCGCGTGTGCTTCCAGCTTCAGGTCAAGCCCGAGCGGCTCGACGAGTACATCGCTCGTCACACTCCGGTGTGGCCGGAGATGCTGGCCGAGATCGCGGCCGCCGGCCGGCGCAACTACTCGCTGTTCCTGGGCGAACGCGGTGAGCTTGTCGGCTACTACGAGACGGACGACGACGAGAAGGCGAGAGCGTACCTCGCTGCATCCGAGGTCGCCGCGCGGTGGGAGGCATCCATGAGTGAGTTCTTCGTCGATCTTGCAGGACGCCCCGATCAGCTCGCCAAGGTGCTTCCCGAGGTCTTCCACCTCGAAGACCAGCTACGCGCCGCTCGCCCCTCACCCCCCATCAACTCCACGGAAGGCCCCCGGTCGTGAGCACCCTGACACCCCAGATCCTCTCCATCCTCGACGCACAGGGCATCGAGCTGCCCTCGTGGGCGTTCGGAAACTCGGGGACCCGATTCCGGGTGTTCGGCACGCCGGGGACGCCGCGCGATCCCTACGAGAAGATCGCGGACGCCGCGCAGGTCAACCGCTACACCGCGCTCGCTCCGAGCGTCGCCCTGCACATCCCGTGGGACACCGTCGACTCCTACGACGACCTACGCCGCCATGCGGAAGACCTCGGCGTCGCCCTCGGCACGATCAACTCCAACACGTTCCAAGACGAGGACTACAAGTTCGGGGCACTCACCCACCACGACGACCGCATCCGCCAGAAGGCGATCGATCACCACTTCACGTGCATCGACATCATGGACGCGACCGGATCCCGCGACCTGAAGATCTGGCTCGCCGAGGGCTCGAACTACCCCGGGCAGAACGACATGCGGGCACGCCAGGACCGCCTTCAGGACTCCCTGCAGCAGATCTATGCGCGCCTCGGCGACGAGCAGCGACTCGTCCTCGAGTACAAATTCTTCGAGCCGGCGTTCTATCACACGGACGTTCCTGACTGGGGAACCTCGTACGCCCAGGTCGCCTCACTCGGCGACAAGGCGATGGTGTGCCTGGACACCGGTCACCACGCCCCGGGGACCAACATCGAATTCATCGTGATGCAGTTGCTGCGGCTCGGGAAGCTCGGCTCGTTCGACTTCAACAGCCGGTTCTACGCAGATGACGACCTCATCGTCGGCGCCGCGGACCCGTTCCAGCTGTTCCGGATCCTGTTCGAGGTGATCCGCGGCGGCGGACTGAACAACCCGGACGTCACCTTCATGCTCGACCAATGCCACAACATCGAGGACAAGATCCCCGGGCAGATCCGATCCGTGCTGAACGTGCAGGAGATGACGGCGCGGGCGCTGCTGGTCGATCGCGAGGCGCTGGATGCCGCGCAGGCGAGCAACGACGTCCTGGCGGCGAACGCCGTGTTCATGGACGCCTTCTACACCGACGTGCGCCCCGCGCTCGCGCAGTGGCGGGAGTCCCGCGGCCTCCCCGCCGACCCGATGGCCGCCTATGCGGCATCCGGCTACCAGCAGCAGATCGCCGCCGAACGCGTCGGCGGCGCACAGGCCGGCTGGGGCGCGTGAGCTGTCGCCCCCGGTTCGTTTGCCGCAACACGCCGCGCGATGCATCCATGACCGACGGATTACGGCAAGCGAAGAGCGCCACTGGCCGTGATGAGCACACCACCACTGTCCTGACGCACCTGTCCCGACGCACCTGAACAAAGGAATTCACGCATGACGAACCCCGCCGTCGCCGAGCTGATCGCGCGAAGCAATCGCCTGGGAGCCGACCCGAGGAACACGAACTACGCGGGCGGGAACACCTCGGCGAAGGGCACCGAGGTCGACCCTGTCACGGGTGAACCGGTCGAACTCCTCTGGGTCAAGGGCTCGGGTGGAGACCTCGGCACCCTCACCGAGTCGGGACTCGCGGTGTTGCGCCTGGACCGCGTCCGCGCTCTCATCGACGTCTACCCGGGCCTGGACCGCGAGGACGAGATGGTGGCGGCGTTCGACCATTGCCTGCACGGCAAGGGCGGGGCGGCCCCGTCGATCGACACCGCGATGCACGGGCTCGTGGATGCCGCCCACGTTGACCACCTGCATCCGGATTCGGGGATCGCGATCGCGACCGCCACGGATGGCGAAGAGCTGACGGCGACGATCTTCGGGGAGCGCGTGGTATGGGTGCCGTGGCGTCGCCCCGGGTTCCAGCTGGGCCTGGACATCGCGGCGATCAAGGCTCAGAACCCCCAGGCAGTCGGCTGCATTCTCGGCGGCCATGGCATCACCGCGTGGGGTGACACCTCGGATGAGGCCGAGGCGAACTCCTCCTGGATCATCGCCACCGCCGCCGCCTACATCGCCGAGCACGGCAAGACCGACCCGTTCGGCGGAGTTCGCCCCGGGTTCGAGGCGCTTCCCGAGGCGGAGCGGCGCACGAAGGCCGCGGCGCTGGCCGCCACGATCCGGGGTCTCGCCTCGACCGACAAGCCGATGGTCGGACACTTCACCGATGCCGAGGTGGTGCTCGAGTTCCTCGCCTCCGAGAAGGCTCCCGCCCTCGCAGAGCTCGGGACCAGCTGCCCAGACCACTTCCTGCGCACCAAGGTCAAGCCGATGCTGCTGGATCTGCCCGCGGATGCCTCGATCGAGGACTCCATCGCCAGGTTGACCGAGCTGCACGAGCTCTATCGCGCCGACTACCAGGCCTACTACGACGCCCACGCCACGGCGGACTCCCCCGCAATCCGCGGCGCAGATCCCCTCATCGTGCTCGTGCCCGGCGTCGGGATGTTCAGCTATGGAGCGAACAAGCAGACGGCCCGGGTAGCCGGCGAGTTCTACGTCAACGCGATCAACGTCATGCGCGGAGCCGAGTCGCTCTCGACCTATGCGCCGATCTCGGATGCCGAGAAGTTCCGCATCGAGTACTGGGCACTCGAAGAGGCCAAGCTGCAGCGGATGCCGAAGCCAAAGTCCCACCAGGGCCGCATCGCGTTCGTCACCGGCGCAGCCTCCGGGATCGGCAAGGCCATCGCCACGCGACTCGCGGCCGAGGGCGCGTGCGTCGTGGTCGCCGACCTCGACCTCGAGAAGGCGCAGGCCGCCGCCGCGGAGCTCGGCGGAGCGGATGTCGCAATCGGTGTGGCCGCGAACGTCGCCGACGAGGCTGCGGTGCAGGCCGCGATCGATCAGACCCTGCTCGCGTTCGGGGGCATCGACCTGGTCGTCAACAACGCGGGCCTGTCGCTGTCCAAGCCGCTGCTGGAGACCACCGAGAAGGACTGGGACCTGCAGCACGACGTGATGGCCAAGGGGTCTTTCCTCGTCGCGCGGACCGCCGCGAAGGCGATGATCGAGCAGGGCATGGGCGGGGACGTGGTCTACATCTCGTCGAAGAACTCCGTGTTCGCCGGGCCCAACAACATCGCGTACTCCGCCACCAAGGCCGACCAGGCCCACCAGGTGCGGCTCCTCGCTGTCGAACTCGGAGAGTTCGGCATCCGGGTCAACGGGATCAACCCTGACGGTGTCGTGCGCGGGTCGGGGATCTTCGCCTCCGGATGGGGCGCCAACCGCGCTGCGACGTACGGGGTCAAGGAAGAGGACCTCGGCCAGTTCTACGCGAACCGCACCATCCTCAAGCGCGAGGTCGTCCCCGAGAACGTCGCGGATGCCGTGTTCGTGCTCACCGGCCCCGAGCTCAGCCGCACGACCGGCCTCCACATCCCCGTCGACTCGGGCGTCGCCGCCGCGTTCCTCCGATGAGCACCGGATCCGGTACCTCCGCCGCGCGAGAGCGCGCCGCATCGGGTGCCGCCGCCGCGCGAGAGCGCGCCGCATCGGGTGTCGTCGCCGCGGTCGACCTGGGGGCGACCAGCGGGCGGGTGATGATCGGACGGGTCGGCCCCGACCTCCTTGAGGCTCACGCTGTCGCCCGTTTCCCCAACACACCCGTGCGCACGCGGGACGGCCTGCACTGGTCTGTCACGACGCTGTACGGATCGATCATCGACGGTCTACGCACCGCCGTCCGGGACTTCCCGGACCTCGGCTCGATCGGGGTCGACTCCTGGGCGGTGGACTATGCGCTGCTGCGGCAGGGTCGGATGCTCGGCGAGCCGTTCCACTACCGCGACGACCGCTCCACGCGGGGGGTGGATGCCGTGCACGGCATGTACCCGCACCGAGATCTGTTCACCCGCAACGGTCTGCAGTTCTTGCCGTTCAATACGCTCTACCAGCTGGCCTCCGAGGACCCCGCCATCCTCGGGTTCGCGGATAGCGCTCTGTTGATCCCCGACCTCATCTCGTACTGGCTGACGGGGGTCGCGAGAGTCGAGCGCACCAATGCCTCCACGACGGGGCTCCTGCGCGTGAGCGATGGGTCGTGGGACGACGAGCTGATCTCGGCTCTCCGAATCCCGCCACATCTGCTTCCCGAGCTCATCGCGCCCGGCGAGCTCATCGGCGACCTCGCCACCGACGTCATGTCTCAACTCGGCGCCGCCCGCAGTATCCCGGTCCACGCGGTGGGCTCGCACGACACGGCGTCGGCGGTCGTCGCGGTTCCCATGCAGGCGGATGCCGCGGCGTACATCTCGTGTGGAACCTGGGGGCTCGTGGGCGTCGAGGTCGAGCGTCCGGTGCTCACCGATGAGGCCCGCGAGGCGGGCTTCACGAACGAGGGGGGTGTCGATGGACGCATCCGGCTTCTCCACAACGTCATGGGTCTGTGGATTCTCACCGAGACGATCCGCGGCTGGGAGCGGTCGGGGCTTCCCGCCGATCTCGGAACGCTTCTGTCGGCGGCTGCTGCCGAGCCGGGGGACCGCCCCGTGTTCGATGTGAACGACCCGGCCTTCCTCGCTCCGGGCGATATGCCGACCCGGATCGACGCCTGGTATTCCACCCACGGCATCCCTGCCCCGTCGAGCCAGGCCGGCTACGTCCGATGCATCGTCGAGTCCCTCGCGCAGGCATTCGCGGATGCCGCGCTGACGGCGGGCAGGCTCGGAGGCGTGCCGGTGCAGACCATTCACATCGTCGGCGGCGGCGCGCTCAACGAGCTGCTCTGCCAGCGGACCGCCGATCGCGCGGGGCTTCCCGTGCTCGCCGGACCCGTGGAGGCGACAGCCCTTGGCAACATCCTCGTGCAGGCACGAGCCATCGGACTCATCGACGGATCGCTCGAGGACTTGCGGTACCGTGTGGTCAGGACACATCCCCCGCGACGATTCGCCCCCTCCGGAAGGACACCGTGATGGTGCAGCGACAGCTCCCCAAGCCCGCCGAGATCTTCGACCTGCTGAAGTTCAAGGCCCCCGAACTGGACGGTCGCAAGCGGCGCCTCCAGGCCGCGCTCACGATCGCCGACCTGCGCACGATCGCCAAGCGACGCACTCCCAAGGCGGCATTCGACTACACCGACGGTGCCGCCGAGGGAGAGCTCTCACTCTCGCGCGCACGGCAGGCGTTCGAGGACATCGAGTTCCACCCCGGGATCCTGACGCCGGCCCCGGACCTGGACACCTCGGTCGAGATCCTCGGTGGTCCGTCAGCGCTGCCGTTCGGTATCGCGCCGACCGGCTTCACGCGGCTCATGCAGACCGAGGGCGAGATCGCC
>MDTD01012519.1_pt1 | contig 15323 bp, 14 predicted proteins | sample 811221 | NCBI WGS metagenome assembly MDTD01 (sample SAMN05326646, study PRJNA326480) | marine metagenome | isolation source: seawater | place: Pacific Ocean: South West | collected 2011
AACTTCCGGCTTATGATCTTCTCAGCAACGATGGGGATAGGACTGCTCTATCTCGTGAGCTTCGTTTTGTCATTTTTTGGGTCTGGAATAGGTTTCATTCATTCAAATGGCTTGTTTGGGATCGGTTTTTCTTTATTCGTCGTCGGAATCGCATCTCTCAATCTTGTTTTGGATTTTGACTTTATTGAAGAAGGAGCAGAGCAAGGGCTGCCAAAATATATGGAATGGTATGGAGCCTTTTCACTAATGGTGACTTTGGTCTGGCTGTATATTGAGATCTTACGATTATTAATGAAGCTAAGAAGCAGATAATATGAACACGCTCGTTTTTGGCCTACTTACCATATTCTCGTTATTCATTTTCCTAAAGTTAGGAAAGATCAAAGCTTCATCGAGACAATTAAAACGAGCTAATCGGATCAAGTGGGGGCGCAATAGAAATAAAAGCTCAGTTCTCGATACGGATAACCCGAAACTTGAAGCGGAAAAATTCACAAAAATTAGTGATCAAAATCCACCTACGTCAACAATAAGCGATCTCAATGATCATTCGGATTCTTCAACGCTTCCAGATGAATCTGATTCAGGCTTATTCATTGAGTGGGAAGAAGGCATTAACCAAGATGCTGAAAATGAAAAAAAGGGCGCAACTAAAGAAGCTTCTTCAAATTAGCTGCTTTCCTCATCTAAGAAGGATTACTTGATAGCCTGAGCGTATCAACCCGAATAACAGTCATCGTTTCGCAAACTTGCTCCGCTGCACTTATGCCTGCAGGCTCATCCGGTGGCGGTTTCATATTGAGGTCATCACGGCAGTTATGCCAGCCCTATTGATTGGTTGGCTCCTCAGTGCTTGCCAGTATTGGCGCTCCAAGGCCGAACAACCGCGCTCGCTGTTCTAAGTATTGTTTGAGCGCTGCCTGAATTGTTCCCCCTTTGATAGGTGCTTCTCCTATCTGTATTATATTAGCTGAAGTTTTATCTTCTCGCGGCTGCTTAAGGCTCTTCAACTGTATTGCTAGACAGCATACTCCCCACCAAGTTCTTTTAAACCGTATCTTGTTTCTTTTGATTGTTGTCCGAAACCGTCCGCACCGATTCTCTGGGACTTCAGGAACATCAGGATGCCACGAGAGCGTTTACTTTACCTCAAGCTATCTAGCTCACATTTCTATCGATCTGACATGTTTGGCTGATGATTAATTCCTGTTGTATCATCTAAAAAAAATCGGAGTCACTCGTGAAAGTTAAACTGATGATAGCCGCTCTTGGTCTGAATATTCTAATCGCTTGCTCCACCACATTATCTACCGATGTGACAAATCTCTCTGATTTGACGCTCTGTGATAATGTCCTGAACTACAATGGTCGAAGCCCCGCCCTACAAAATGCTCGCACTGAAGAACTGAACGAGAGGAGTCAAGACTGCTCCGCATTCGTTCATCTCAAAAGGGACAATCTTGAAATCTCAGAGCGTCTCAACCAGAATCGGCGCCGCAAACCATTTGGTAAAAGCTTTCCACGCTGAGGTGAATCGGCCCGCTGCATAGTGACCTCAACTCAAGCCATACAACCCCTATCCATGCTGATTAATCACTTTTGACTGGCAGTTGAGTGCTGTTGCTTTGCAATAATCAAATCAGGCATGGATATTCATAGTTAGCCAAAATGGGCTTTATACATCCGAAACCAAATTGAGTTAGCCACACTACTTCAGTAAACAAGCTTAACGGAAAAGTAATGTCACAAATTCTAGAAACAGACTACCTTGTTGTTGGCGCCGGCGCTGTAGGCATGGCTTTTGTAGATACTTTATTGGATGAGTGCGACTCCAAAGTAATAATGGTTGACAATCATCACCAACCGGGTGGACATTGGAATGATGCTTATCCATTTGTGCGCTTACATCAGCCCTCTCATTTTTATGGCGTAGCTTCAACTCAACTTGGCTCTATGAAGATCGAAGAGACCGGTACTAACAGAGGATATTTTGAGTTGGCCACGGGCACTGAGTTACAGACTTATTTTTCGGAGGTTATGCATAAACGTTTTCTACCATCTGGTCGCGTAAATTATTATCCCATGTGCGAATGGCAATCGAAAGAAACTGGTGTCCCCAGCTTTATAAACTTACTCTCCGGTGAGGAGCAAAGAGTGAGAATTAAAAAGAAACTCGTGGATACCACTTACTTTAAGACGTCGGTGCCGTCGCGACACAAGCGCGCCTACGAAGTGGCTCCCAGCGTAGCTTGCGTCAGCCCGAATAAATTGCCTTCCGAAGCGAGAAACCACGATTACTACTGTATCGTTGGCGCGGGAAAGACCGCCATGGATGTGGGTATTTGGTTACTTGAAAACGGCGCTAAATCGGAGAACATAAGCTGGGTGTGCCCTCGTCACTCTTGGTTAATGAACCGTGAGGTGGTTCAAGGTCACGAGAATTTCTTCTTTGAATCGATGATCTGTTTCTCTGAGCAGATGGAGGCAATCGCAAAGGCGAGAGATGTAGATGAACTGTTCAGAGAAATGGAAGCGTGTAACTTTTTGATGCGAATTTATCCAGAGAAAAGACCCACTATGTTCCATTATGCAGTTAGTTCTCGAGGGGAGGTCAACAAATTAAGACAGATAGATAATCTGTTAGAACATGGAAGGATAAGCTCTGTAGAAAATGAAGGCGTGATATTTAAGAACGGGGCATCTGCTAAAATGCCCACATCCACGTTATACGTTGACTGCACCGCTTCTGCAGTAGACTTCTTGTCCTCTATTACGAAACCAATTTTCCAACCTGGCCTGATCACACCCCAGGCTACACAACTTCCAAATCCATGCTTTAGCGCGGCCATGGCCGCTTTTGTAGAGACCAACTATCCAGACGATGAGGTAAGAAATAACATATGCAAACCTATTCCGGTACCGGACGACCCAAGGAGCTGGCTCACTTCTCAACTGGGCCACATGATGAATCAAGGTACAATAAACAAGGATCCAAAGTTGAAAGGCTGGGCGTCAAAATGTAGGCTTGATGGCGTTAGCAGACTACCCCGAGACGTCAAGCCATACCATTTTAAGAAAGTGGCATTGTTAACTAAACTTAGAAGCAATCTCAAACCAGCAATGACCAATTTACGACATCTCATTGCGACGAGTGATATTAGCGCAACAGGGTAATCACCGCTTTTGATCTTCGATAATAGGAATTGGTTGGATGACACCCTACAGTGGCACATTTTTCAGACCAACAGACTGGACGATTTCAAATTCTTTCAACACAAACCGGAAGTAGCGGATGCAAAAAATTTTCGGCGTGTGTACTAATTTCGCAGAAATCAGCCTGGCAGTAGCTATATTCCCACTGAGGATCTCGCGTGCGGTGAAGTGCAAGCGCAATCTACGCCTCCTTATACCAAAAGAATTAAACCAATGTTGTACTGATACATATCGCGCGTTCATTAAGCTTTACACCCACTTTTGGTCGGAAGCAAGAGCAATGCTTATGATTTGGTCACTTCCACAATTAAATACCAAGCCCATTCATTTCCTGAGACTATAAATGCCATCGTCTCGTGTTCTTGGTTCACGCCGTGGAGAATCCCTTACTTAGGCGAGAGAGAAACCCGGTCGAAACTGACGTTGTGACTGACCTAATTTCTTGAGAAGTATCCCACTCGATCACCGTTGTAGGTGCCAATCCAAATTTTACTGTTTATTTCTATTGCTGTACTCGCATTTTGCAACGCAGCATCTCTAGTCATACCGCCAAGTCTGTTGAACTCGAGCGTTTCTGCGTCTATTTCAACAACGGACCACCCGTTGCCGCTTGCATTAGAACCCGCGGTCAGTAATTTTCCGGCCCTTCCCCACCGAAGATTATCTGGGTTGCTATCGAGAACTTCAGAGACTGCACGTTTATTTCCTTGAGTTAGGTCAAACCGCGCAACTGTTCGTGTCCCAATCGCAGCGACATACATGTATTTCTCGTCATCTGAAACTGCTATTCCGTTTGGTCCCGATAGTTCGGTACCACCCATAACAGACGGTGCTCCAGCAGGATGCCATTCAACAACGCTCCCTCTGGCCTGTCCAGAAACTACTGATTCAAGTCCCCCAGACCAAGTCATGAATTGCGTCGTTACAAAACCTCCATCATTCAGGATAGCAACGCTATTGTGCATAATTGATTCATCCAAAGGCACGCATCCTGTCCATTTCAAACTGGCTGAGCCGGAAGACAAGTCCAGCTCGAACATTTCTATCGCCTCTCTAGCGCCATGACTTGTTATGAATAAGTCAAAGAGCTCTGCGCTTTTTGTTTTGAGTGCTAAGCCGTGTGCAGAGTAATTTTGAACGTTCAGAGGCCCTGGGCAGTCAGGATAGAGCGCACCATTAAGCTCTTGCGAGAAGCTCGGCTTGGAAACTAGGTCTTCCCAGCTATCCTCCTTAGTGTCTATCAGATAAATATGACCATTCACCTCTTCACCATCTGTTAATGCTGAACTTGCCATGCCAGTTGTTATTATAAGATCAGTCCCAGCAACGCTTATCAGATCTTCTGCATTCATTAATCCACATATGTAAGTGGTTTCTCCTTCTGAAGCACACTCCTCGGTGTTTTGATCGAAGATCGAGGAGCTTTCCTGGCTTTCCGTGCAAGACAGCAGGATAATTGTCAAAAAATGAGCTACGAGTAAATTCGCGAGATTCTTCATTGTTACTCCCTTTTCATTGCGCTATTGCAGATGGTCAATTTGTGATTGCCGTTTCATTTTGCGCCGAAAGCCTGATAATTGTATGGAGCCGAAAACCCCTCTGTTTCATTCCAGTCTCTGAACCTGAAAGCTTCAAAAACCACACCAGATGAATAAGTTTGTGAGCAAATCAGAACCACTTCAATTTCATCATAATTTATGGAAATTGCATCAATCATGCCTTTCCACCAATCTGGGCTACGCACTGTGATATGTGCATTATCTCCGGTTGGCAGCAACGCTGCCGCTTTGTAACAGGCAACATTGACCAAGAGAAGTCGTTTAGAAAGTGAAAAAAGTTCGTTAACAACCTTTGGGACGTCTGAAATATGTATATGCTCGAGTACATCCATACAAACAACACAATCAGATTTTCTTTTTTCAAGTAAATCTCTTGCTGGTTCGTACGTACAGACATCTTTTACTCTGAAAAACTGCTTCGCAGACTCGTTCGTGGAAGGTTCAAAGCTTGGCGCATCCCAATCTGACCCTCCACCTCCGTAATCTAGAACCGTCTCAATATCTTCTCTTTGCAGATGTGTTTTGCAGATTGCCCTAAATTTCCGCAATTCAAAGTCATTATAAGTACTGGTTACCTTTGATCCATCTGTCCTCTCATAACCGTTGACGACCATATCTTTATATAAGCCTATCAAATCCATCCCTTTTTTTGAGAGCTCTAAGTTATTCCCTGTGTTGCGTTTTGGCAGTCGTTTCATCTAGTTTGCTTCCATAGGTGCGTTCCAAATTATCGTCTAATGACGATTGGCCCGAAAAGGTGGGCCACAAGGAAGTCAAGGGTCATTATCGCTAGAGTTTGCCAGAGATCAGCTTACAAAATGTCCTGAATTTTTTGGGAACTCTTGTTTTTCAGATCAATCATCAGCCGCTGCAGTGGATCATTCCAGTCGGCTAGAGTCCCCTGGCGATATAAAGTAACACTGTCGTACCAATAACTATGAATGGAGTTTAATCCCCAACGCTCATCCGCCGTCAGTGGCAATAACACCCTTGTATCAATTCCTAAGGCGCCAGCAAGGTGTACCGTCGCATTGTCAACCGAAATCACTATATCACAAGCTGAGATCAAAGCTGCTAAACCATCTAGGTCATTAAACAGGTCTAGCTCCTCGATACAGTTTAAGTGAAGTCCGTACTTTGAACTGTTTTCTGAAAGATCGTCAGCTGTCACACCATATTGTAAATTCACATATCTTGCTGGAACGCAGTTTAAATAATTTGATAGCAACTTCATTGATACATTTCGCCTATCAGCGTTCGCTAGTTTTGATTTCGTAAACCAACTAATTCCAATAACCGTATCGCTCTTTGATTCCCGAACCTTTCTTCGAAAGGCTGCGGTTTTCCTTCTATCTGCTTTCAGCCAGCCCGGGGATGACCCTCTAAAGTCATGAAGATTTTGCCGAAAATGGTTGAGTAGCGACCCTATTGCGATCTGGCCGTTATATTCATAGTCCATCAACTTGTGTCGATCATCTAAAAACTTCATCTCTTTGGGAAATGAACGCCTGTAAAGAGGTATCAGCCGTTTATCGCACTCAACAATTACTTTTGTACTTATACTATCTAACTCTTTAAGTGTTGAACCAAGCATGATTTCATCACCAATTCCTTGCTCCTTCCACACAAAAACTATGGTATTGTCTTCACCATTCCATTCGGGTCTCACACTATTCCATTTCGCTCCAATGTTGACATCGTGCTCAAAACGCCAACGCCACTCCATAAGCTCGAATGCGATATTGAAGTTCTGATTAAGCCAGTGCAGCCTTCCCATGTTGTTGTGGGCCTCGGCGTAATCAGGTTTTAAGGAGAGGGCCTTTTTGTAAGCTGTTGCCGCTTCATCTAGTTTTCCTTGATCTTTGAGAGCCTTACCCATGTTATTGTAGACTTCTGCAAAATCGGCCTTCACGGACAGTGCTTTCTCATAGGACGCGATGGCTAGATCTAGCTTGCCTTGATCTTTAAGCGCGTTGCCCATGTTGTAGTAGGCTTCTGCATAATCAGGCCGCAAGGACAATGCTTTTTTGTAGGATTCTATTGCTTCATCTAGCTTGCCTTGATCTTGTAGAGCGTTGCCCATGTTGCTATACGCTCCTGCATAACTTGGCTTCAGAGACAGTGCTTTTTTGTAAGACGCTATCGCCTGCTCCATTTTGCCTTGGATTTTGAGAGCATTGCCCATATTGTAATAGGCATCTGTATAATCAGGCTGCAAGGACACTGCTTTGGTGTAAGACGCTATTGACTCCTCAAGTTTGCCTTGGGCTTTGAGAGCGTTGCCCATGTTGTAATAGGCGTCTGCATGATTGGGTTTTATCGATAGAATGTTCTGGAACGCATTGACGGCTTCATCCAATTGTCCGATTTGTGCGGCAGCAGCTCCCAAAATATTCCAAATAAAAAATGACTCAGGGTATTGCTCAGTAAGGGCTTGTGCTTGCTTGACGACTGCTGCCAACTCCCCTCGATTATAGAGACCAATGAGCAACTTAGTGGTATGCTCATTCGGTCCTTGGCTTTCGTTGCGCCTGTTTGACTTGCTCAAAGCAGCTAACCCTTCTTGCGCTTGTTTATTCTTGGGGAAGGCTTGCAGCACTGACTGGTAAAGCGTTCGTGCGTCTTCAATCTCGCCTTTTTTGACATGAGACTTTGCTTGCATGAGCGCCTTATGCGCTGATATTTTCGCCAACCTTACTTCCTTCCTACCATCAACAATGATTTAAAGCGGAACCACAAAGTTACGTATCCGTAAGCTAATATAGTGTTTGGTACCGATTTTTATGGAGTATCAGCTACACGGGGTGTCGATAGGTTACTACAAGTTACTGTCCAAGGCAGAAACTTATGAGTCATTAAGTTGGGGGCTTTCAGAGACACTTGACATATATTCCAACAATAACGAGCCAATGTCGTCTATTATGGTATTTTTTAAGCAATTCTGCCCTCAGCGGTTTTTAAAGTACCCGTCCTGATATATAGCGGGCAGAAGGCCGGGTCGCTTACCGAAATAATTATAGTATCTCCCCGAACTTACGATGGCCGATTTTGAAAAATTGAGTTTTGTCATGAGACGCACAGCGACATGAGTAACGACCCCAAATCTGACAGAGATATGCACCAATCCGGCTGGATGGTGCCAACCTTGCAGAACTACTCCGATGAAACGGAGATATGTCTGAAACACTTGTTATTTAATTTCAAAGGCCGTGTGTCTCTCACTTGGGTCCTTGTTATAGCTGAAACAGTTCTTTTGGCCCTGATTCCCCTGATGATTGGATTTGTTATCGATGACTTACTTACAGATAGCTTGGGTGAACTCACAAACTTAATTCTTGTCATGTTGGCTTTGCTTTTTGTGGCGGTTGTGAGGCGCATCTATGACACGAGAACATACAGTGGCATTGGAGTCTATCTACAAGCAAGGGTAGAACGTCGAAACAAAGAGCTATCCGTCTCAGCGATTAATGCACGCTTGGGAATGTCTAAAGAGCTACCGGAGTTTCTTGAGCAAAAAGTGCCGATGGCCCTTACGTCGCTCATTCAGGTGATAGCTTCCTTTCTCATTTTAGCAACGTTCCATGTGTATCTCTCAATCGCTGCTCTGTGCTGCACTTTTTCAATGTTAGTTGTGTATGCGATAGTTCATCCTCGTTTCTATAGGTTAAACGGTCAATTAAATGAGCAGACCGAATTGCAAGTTGGAACTCTCGAAACAGGGAAAGCCATCGAGATCATGAAACATTTTCTGAAGCTTAGAATCTGGGAGATAAAACTTTCCGATACTGAGGCCATACTGTACGGATTTATTTTCGCACAAATCATAGCCTTCATGTCTTTTACTCTTTGGTTTGGAACAGCTTTGCCCAATGTCACCACTGGCTCTATATTTGCAATCGTGAATTACAGCTGGACCTACGTTGAGTCTTCTGTGGTTTTACCGCTTACTTTTCAATCGCTTACTCGATTGCGCGAAATTACAAGCCGCATTAACCGCGCCCAAACGACTTATCACAGTGCACAAATCAACAATGAAGAACTTGAACGAAGAATGACCGTTCTGCTACCGACTCAATCGCCCGATAAAGAGAATTCATAATGAGCGATAAATTATTGGAATTATTGCGGTTAATCTAACATTCCGAACTATCAATCAGATTGGCCTTTTCCAACTACGTATGCTCAGAGCGGTATGCAGAAGATTGGGATTTACGACAAAAATGGTCACGCTTGCGCAGAGATATGGCCCCAGATTATTGCAGGAAATCGATTGATGCTTCAGAACCAATAACAAGAAAAGCGGTTTCTTTCTCGTTAGTACAAAAGGTCCCTAATGTTCAAGCGTCTCATTGACTTGTGTTTTGAACACCCAAAGTTATTTTGGGGAATATTGGTGTTTGGTGGTATTTGTGATTTGGTATTCTTTCTCGGGTATTTCGAATAGGACCAAGCCAAACGGCTCATGATCGGCGCGCGATATGGTGAAAAAATATGAAGACACACCGGCTAGCAGAAATATTTGGGATGATTGGCGTCGTCCTTTCTCTAATTTTTGTCGGCGTCGAGGTTAACCAAAATACAAATCTTTCTCGAAATCAAGCGTATCTCGATTTTTCAGAAAGTTTGAAAGATCTCACCCTGCAAATCGCTACTGACGACGTTTTGCCTAGCCTGATCGCAAGAACTGTAGCAGGAGAAACGCGAATCGATTTCTCGATCGAGGATCAAGTTAGGTTAAATTCTATGCAGATAGCTACTGTAAGGGTATGGGAAGGTTTATTTAGGTCTTGGCAATCTGGCTTGCTTCCAGAAGAAACTATAATCAACACAAATATTGGCGGAGGTATATTATTAAATAATGACTATTTCAGAGAATTTTGGAAGGAAGTAAAGCTACAACACACGGTTGATTTTGTGCTTTTCTTTGAACAGCAACCATGGAATGTGCGGATGTAAAGGCTCGAAGGGAAAACTAGACTTTGACTTTGGACCGACGTGTACACTTAGTGCGTAGCTGAAGCGGCTCGTCCGATGACCAACCGCAGACGATCAATCCAGCGAAGCCGTTTCGGCAGAGATCTAAGGATGAAAGCATCTATAAAAGTCGATGAAAAAATAGCTTACGGATCCTCCAAGGGTGCAAGCGGAAGCAACCGAGGGGCTGGAGTGTCTCGCGTCAGAGTCCAGAGGACCTCGATCAAAGAAACAGGGTCTTGCTCTGTTTCTTTGGCTTGCGATTACAATCCTGACGGCAAAGCTTCTTCCATCTGCCACCAAGTTTCAGGAAAAATTACCTGATCTGGCCATTGTTGATTCAGAGTATCGCCGTCATAGAGCCGGCCATTTTGAATGACGCGGTCAATATCCACGCTATTACGGATATTTTCCAATGGATTGGAATTCAGAATCACCATATCGGCCAACTTCCCTACTTCAATCGAGCCCAGATCTTCAGGAGCGCCGATAATGTGGGCTGCATCTATTGTTGCCGCACGTAAAATTTCGGCATTACTCATTCCACCCAATGCATAAGCCCACATTTCCCAATGAAAGCTCATGCCCTGCAGTTCGGCATGGCCGCCAACTCCGACTAATCCACCAGCCCGTTGAATTTCTGCCGCGGCGGCAGCCCCTTCCCGGAATCGAAACTCATCGTCACTTATCCACACAGGGCGACGACGAGTCAGTTCCTTCAGTCGATTTTGAGGATAAAAGCGTTGCAGTTTTAGATCGTCTTCCACGTCGGTGCGGGTAAAGAAGAACTCCCGCGCCGCCGCGGCGTTATACTGAATAACAAGCGTTGGCGTGTAGGCAGTGTGAGTTCGTGCATAGAGCTGAACGACATCGTCAAACAATGGTGTGTCCGGCATGTTGTGTTCATTACCATGCATACCGTCGATTGCATGGGTAAGGTCAAGCTTCTGGTCGCCGCCACCCTCTGTGGTCGGCAGAAGCCCTAGATTCTGTGACGCCTTGACCACCCATTGCCGTTGTTCTCGATTGCCTGAAAGGTAGGCTTTGATGTTGCGTGTATTGTAGTAATGGCTATAGCGACGCAAGTAACTGTGAACTGCTTCGTAACTTTGAAAATCGTTATTTCCAAAAATTCCCGGACCAGTCATAAATGCTCGTTGTCCGATCATCTTTCCGCTCAGTTGCATGTCTCTGTAGAAGAAATAATCATGATGGTTAGTTTGAACGTCTAAACCCGAGGTCACACCAAAAGCAAGATTAGCGGCTACTGACCAGTTCGTTGGTTCTAGTACGTCACCAGTCCGAAACTCCCAATGAGCGTGAGTGTCGATCATACCGGGGATTATCCATTGGCCACTAGCTTCGACAATTTCCGTTCCATCAGGTAAATCGACTGTGCCTCTCAAGCCGATGGCGGCTATTCGGTTGTCGCTGATGAGTAAATCCTGATTGAGCAATGGATTACTCATTTGAGCAGTGATATCTCCTGCCATGGAGATAACATTGACGCCACGGATCAAGAGGTTTCCTTCCGGTCGATCAACGTTTACATTTACCGCAAAGCGCGTAGCCAGCACCGACTCATGTTCATCGAGAGGAGTAAATTTGTTTTCTTCGCTTTCAGCGTCTGCAGACCCTGTGAGGTCTCCGGATTCATCTTCCTCTTCTTCATTCCTGAACTGAATCGAATCGACTTCTCTTTCGAATATCGTAGACCCGAGTGACCAGAGCACAGTTCTGCCGTCGTCACTCCAGTTTATGTAATCGGCACCGATATCAGTCAGCCGCGCAACTGGTGTTCCCCCGCTTCTGACACGAACTTCCGGTACGGCGGCACCAACTCGAGGTAAACCAACCACAAAAACCTGCTTTATAACATGAGCGAGGACATAGTTGCCGTCCGGTGAAATTCGCAATTCTTCCGCACCTGGTGCTTCTTCTGAGAAGCGGTTGCCTCCGGGACCCGTTACTTTTATGTGGTCCCTTTTATCGCCGCCTTGGAGATTTACCGAAAAAAGCGTGCCTTCTTTCGACAGGTAAATTCGATCATCCTCTGGCCCGAAGTGTGGAACCCGCGCATCTCCAACTTCGAGCACAACTTGCTCTCCGCCGCCGTCTGCGTCAACTGAAAATAGTTCCAATGGCACGCCGAGTCCAGCAAACTCACTGTAAGTTTGATGGCGCATCCACTCGTTACCGCGCAAACTCCAGATCCTATTACCGTCTGGCTGCCAGGCTATGTCAGTGTAAAAGGCCGCATTCTCAGTTAGTTGTTGCGGACTGCCGTTGCCATTGGAGCGCATCTTCCAGATATGACCACCATCATTCGCTGACCAACTTACAAAGGCAATCCAGCGACCATCCGGCGAATAGACCGGTTTAAATGCCCACATATCTTCGTTTGTAATCGCCTCTGGTTCATCTTCCCCCTTCTTCTGAACATACAGACGAGTCATTACGCTGGCTACATAACTCCCTTTATCTGGATTGAGGTCAACATCCTGAATGAGTGTCGCTTCAAAGATACCAGTAGGCACGCGCCAATGTTTAGTCAGATCAGGTCCGATCTGCAGGTCTATATTGGCAGTGAAAGGAATCAATGTATTTTCGCCATTCTCAATTTCAATGCGCTGAAACTGACCACCGCTGGATAACAATATGGCTTCACCGTCCGGCGTAAAGGCGTATCCGGGTAACATGCCGCGAGAAGAAGGTCGAAAGTTTTCCTGGGTGTCGCGCTGCACAGGATAAGAAAGCCAGCGATCTTCTCCACTCTCAAGATTTCTTAGGCGTAATCCAGTATTGGATTCAAAACGTGTACCATAAACAAGCCATTTGCCATCAGGAGAAACTATCGGCCTTAATCCACCACCTTCACCGCGGGTGATCTGGATGCTTGCGCCGGTAGTCAAATCCAAGCGGGAAATTTGTGTTACCGGAAAACTATCCAATGGCGAATCAGGACCACCGAGTCTTTCTGCGTAATACAGATAGTTTCCATCCGGTGAAAATGCCACACCTACGCCAGGTGTATTTACCGAACCACCATCGTCATTTTGTTGTTTGATTACTACACCGCTTCCACCATCGATATTAAATTGCAGCAGTTCAATTCCTTGAGCGCGTTTGGTAACAACAATGTGCTGACCATCAGGGCTCCAAGCAGGGCTTATCATTGAGGCATAAAACTCATTGCTAAGCTTTATTGGCTTGCTGCCATCTATGTTGGCGACCCAGAGATTGTCCTTGCCATCACGGTCGCTGATAAAGGCAATCCGGGAACCATCCGGAGAAACAATTGGTTGCGAATCGAAACCCATGCCAGACGTTATAATTTCCGCTTCACCGCCGGCAATGTCGAGGCGATAGATATCTCCAAGTAAATCGAACACGAAGGATTCGCCGTCTGGCAACATGCTTACTGAAACCCAGGAGCCTTCATTGACAGTAAACTGCAAGGATTCTGCTTCCTCTTGTAAGACAAGCGCATCGGTAGCTTGCGCGGAAGCACCCACAGGGAGGTTGAAGGACAGGATGTGGAGCAGCATGAGGCCAAAGGGTCTTAAATTAGGTCTGGTGGGATACATGAATCTCCTCACAAGTGACGACGCGGCGCTACATTGCTTAGCTTTAAAGAGCGAGATTATATACTGATAGAGCAGTGATGCGCTTTACCATTATATAAGTTCTCAATTGCTCTGAGTTTTGATTGCTAGGTCCTATTGTCCATAAGATTTAAGCTTTATTGCAGGTAATCGTTCTCATGTATCCACCAGAGTTGATGAAGGAAGTTCTCTACAGTTATTTCCGTCCCACGGTTGAGACCATCCACCTGAAAACGATGAAAGCTGACATCTGTTTCAGGTATTATACTAAGCATATCGATAAATTTTTCCGTTCTTGATTGTTGTTGCTCTGCAAGTGCGATTCTTTGAGTCTGCTTCATTTCAGACTTGCTTGGGCCGATTTTGAAAAAAAGTGAATTTGATGGCGGAACCAACACGACATGACTGGCGGCACTAAATCAGACAAAGATATGCACAAATCTGGCTGGATGGTACCGCCAAGGCCGCATGTGCCTCGAGACGAATCCAAGCCCAGCAAAGAAGAACTAGAGCGGCGAATGAGTGTGCTGCTATCGACTACATCACCCACTAAAGCGGATTCATAATGAAAGATAAGTCATTGAAAATATTGCTTGGAATTATCGCAGTTAATCTAACACTTCAAACTATCAAAGAGCTTGGGCTATTCCCGACCGCCTACGCTCAGAGCGATGTACAGAAAATTGCGATTTGCGACATAAATGGTCAAGCTTGCGCAGAAATATGGCCCCAAGTTGTTTCAGGAAATCGATTGATGCTTCAGAATCAATAAGCTCAATTAAACTTGGTTTTTTCGTAGCTAGGCCGAGGGATATCTGATGTTAAAGCGTCTCATTGACTTTGGTTTTGAGCATCCAAAATTATTTTTGGGAATATTGGTGTTTGGTGGTATTTGCGATTTGGTATTCTTTCGCTGGTATTTCGGATAGAACCAAGCGGCTTCCAATCGGCTGGGTCCGTGAATAACGGGAAGTAATTCTCCGCACTTGTCATACCAACCCACTTTTGCTAGAACCGATTTGGAACCAAATTCGCTTTCCTTCTCAACTTCACATCAACAAGTCGTTAGTCTTATGACAAGGAGTCTCGACGGATTCTAGGCATGAATATTCCGCTCAAGAAGACGACTACGTGGAATCCAAGCTTTGTTTACAAGGTTTTTGAGGGGGTTGAGTGAATGAGTGTTTTTGAATACAGCTCGGTATTTATTGCCATCATTGTTGGTCAGACAGCGAATGAGTTGCTTCAAAGAATGGCCCACATAATGAAACAGGACAGATGGCTAAGACTATATAAAGTTGAGATGTTTTCAATGTGCGCTTACTTGGTTGTGGCAACATCTTACTTTTTTGGGTATTTTGCAGTTGCATCTAATTTGAATGAAATCACGATTTTTAGCTTCCTTGGGCCGATCATCGCATTTTCCCTGCTTTATTTTCTCGCTTATTTTGCACCCGTCCCACACCCTAGAGAAAACATTTCAGACATCGAGGTTTATTTTGTTAAAAATCTACCCAAGTCACAGATTCTCTTTGGGATGTATGTAGTTGTAAACCCTGTGATACAAGCCTTGACACTAGATTCGAATCTACTTTTTGAGCCTTATTATCAAGCAGTTATTTGGCCAGGAGTTGCGTATACACTTATTAGCTTTGTATATCGTCCCGCAATAGAAAGATTCGGCATCCAAAGGACAAAGATTGGAGCAGTATTGTTCGTCGTGATTTGGCTGACAATCACACTCGAAAACCCACTTACAATACTGACAGGCAGATAGGCTTTTCGCATGGACCCTACCAAACTGCTCAACCACGTTACTGCGTGAACAAAATTCAAAGATTACTTTGAAACTTTCCAGAAATAATCCCCAGCCTCGCCTTTATTTCTGCACGTCAGGGGGGCTCAAAACTAGGGGTAGGCCCCAAGCTGCCTGAAATTATGATTGGTACCCTTACGGTCTTACTAGATTGAA
>MDTD01045820.1_pt1 | contig 15323 bp, 13 predicted proteins | sample 811221 | NCBI WGS metagenome assembly MDTD01 (sample SAMN05326646, study PRJNA326480) | marine metagenome | isolation source: seawater | place: Pacific Ocean: South West | collected 2011
CGACTTGAACCATCTTCGCCACCATATTCAGTTTCAGATTCATTGTATGCCGGAACTTTCTGACTTGAAAGTCTTTGATGCAAATCATCCAGCACTCGCTGCACCCCGGTGGGCATATTCTCATCGCTAAACACCTCACTCTCGGCGCCTTTAGCATGGGGCAAACTCTCGGAAGCCGAGCTAGCCGCCTTGAGACCCGACTGCCTGATACGCTGAGAGATAAACTGCTCTTCTTTATTACTGATCGCAGGAGATAGAGCCTCTTCCGGTATCTCAAAATCAGGATGAATCTCCTGATAAATGCGATAAAGACGATGGCGGATCAAACGCGCCGATTCAGGTCTGTCGGCGGGTGTATGGGAAGTGCATTGCTTCACAAGATTATCAAGACTGGGCAGAATATCATCCACTTTCTGACTTGGAATACTGGGTAAAAGTGGCCTCGGTCTCATTCCGGTGAGAAGATGAGCCATCGTCGCCCCAAAAGCATAGAGGTCAGAGCGGGTCTCCGGCTTGCCGAAATATTGCTCCGGCGGCGAATATCCTGCGGTCACTACCCTGGTGGCAGATTGCTTGGGCATAAACACTCTTGCGATACCGAAATCGATAAACACAATCTGTCCATCGGGGGTAAGCATAAGGTTGCTCGGCTTGAGGTCTCGATAAATAACGGCAGGTACTCTCTCATGCAGATACTCAAGTACTTCGCAAATCTGAATGCCGACCTTGACCGCATCCTCCTGGGAAAAAGGACCATAGTTTTGAATGATGGTCTCCAGATTATTGCCGGCTATATGCTCCATAACCAACAAATACTTACCGTCTTCACTGGCATAATGATCAAAAAAGCGAACTATTCCGGGATGATCCAGATCTCGGAGCATCTCCACTTCCCGCTTAAAAAGTCTCTGGCCTTCTTCAAACTCTTCTTCCGAATCACTGTCGGAACGAAGCTGTTTAATCACGCAGCGGGCGTTGTTATGGTGCTTGTCCTCGGCAAGATAGACCACCCCCATGCCGCCCTGGGCAATGGGCTCGCACCACTTGTATCGGTCAAACCAGGAATTGGCCGAAGGCTCTTTAGGCTGGTCAGGAGAGGGAGACAAGAATAAAATCACTCCGAGGAAGAAGCATTGATCCACTTGCTTCTTAAATAGACTAACACTTATATAAGATACTCCGCCTCCAGGACAAAACAATGTGAACAGAATTTAGATGGGAGGGGTTGACATACGCATGTATGGCATATACCATACATAAGTCTCCCATGAAAGATACCCGAGCATTGAAGTCAATAAATGCATATTTAAAAATCCAGAGGAGGTAAAGCGATGAGCTTAGCCAATGTATCAGTGGTGGGAAACCTGGTTAGAGATCCCGAAGAATTCAGATTTGAATCCGGAAGGAAAAAAGCAAGCTTTCATATTGCAGTTAATGGATATGATCGCGAAACAAAAGAGAAATACGCTGAATACTACAAAGTCGAGACCTGGGACCGCCTGGCCGATCTCGCCATTCAGTATCTGAGGAAGGGCAATCAAGTCACTGTTATCGGCAGACTGGCCCTGAACCGGTGGCAAGATAAGAACGGCAGAGATCGTTGCACCCCACTGGTCTATGCCTCTCAGCTATCCCTCCCTCAGAAAAGCACTCAAAAAGAGACCGTTCAAAAACAAACAACCCGGATAGATTCCTCCGATTTAGAGGAGAAGAGAGATGTTACCGACCGCGATAAAAACACTATTACTGAAGAACAAGTAGAAGTAGGGGTAGAAGAGGGTCAAAAAAAACGAATATCAGCTCAATCGAACTCCGAGGAGAGGATAGAAAAGGAGATCAAAAGCACATTTTCCGGCACTGAAGTTCAAGAGTCCAGTCCGACCAAAAGAAAGACCAGAGAAGGAAAGATCTGCGCCTGAGGTGAGGGGGCGAGGGAGAAAAGTAAAAGACAAAGGTTTTAATTGCGCCACGCTTATATAAGAGCGAACCGAGAAGCCAGGAAGGGAAAGGATTTAAACTCCTTTCCCTTCTGGTATCCAATCTAATTGGTACCCTCGGGAGGATTCGAACCCCCGACATCCTTCTTAGGAGGAAGGCGTTCTATCCGACTGAACTACGAGGGCGTTGCCTTCAGTCTAAACTTGATTCTACACTGCCTGGAAATATCAAGAAACCCACAGGGACTTCAACGAAATGAAATTTTGGCTTTTCCTTCCGGTTCCGGCGAAACCGGCTTAGAGTCGGCTGCATTGGATTTTGATTGTACTGCCGGCTGTGCTGGCTGCTTAAGCCCTATCTCTCTTCTTCTTTCAGGAGTAATGCTCATGGCAGCGTTTCTAGAAACTTCCATGAGGGGGCTGACCATGAAAGTTCCAGCCAGAAGAATCAAGAACGTGCATAGAAGGAGAGCCAGCCTCGGTCCTTCCTGGGGGCTCCCCACGTAGCGAGCGCGGTCAGGCAAGCTGGCAACCTTCTCTGAAGGTTCTGGAACGATCATCATTATCACCACCCGGGTGTAGTAATAGATTGCCGGGATAGAGGTGATAAGCGCTACCAACACAAGCATCCAACCGATAGGAATACCAGAGGATAAAGCATGATGGTGCATCATCGCGCTGGGCAGATTAGATATTGCCGCGCTGTCCATGGCTTCGATGCCGACTCCGGCTTTGAAGATAAAGATCTTAGCCAGGAATCCTGCTGGAGGTACCGGCAATCCGGCAAGGTTGAGCAGACAGATGGAGGTCATGATAGCTACGAAAGGTCTCTTTCTCAGAAGCCCCGCGAAATCATCTATACGATCGCTACCGGTCTCATTTGAGAACAGTATGGCTCCAGCGAAGGCACCAAGATTCATGAGACCGTATACGATTATATAAAACATCATCGACTGCACCCCTTCTGTGGAGAAGGCGATCAGACCGATGAGGATGTATCCCACATGGGCGATAGAAGAGTATGCAAGCATGCGCTTGAAGGATGTCTGGGCAAGAGCAATTAGGTTCCCGGCTATCATCGAAACGATGGCGAGTCCGGCCAGGATAAGCATCCAGTCAGGATAGGCTGTTCCCAGAATATCGAGAAGGAAGCGCATGGCGACGACAAAGCCACCTGCTTTCGAGCCTATGGAAAGGAATGCAGTCACCGGGGTGGGAGCACCTTCATAAACGTCAGGGGTCCACATATGGAACGGAACTACAGAAAGCTTGAATCCGATTGCGCTCATGATGAGCGCGATGATGAGCATCTTGAACATGCTGCCACCACCCACGGAAAGCACCTGGATTTTCTGGGCGATAACATCAAATGAGGTGGCACCGGTCAACCCATAAATAAAGGAAAGGGCGTAGAGGAGCGTGGCGGTTGTCGCCGCTGTGGAAAGGAGATACTTGAGAGACGCTTCTCCGCTTTTCGCGTCTCTTTTTTGAAATCCGGAGAGCAGCACGCAACATATACTGAGAGTCTCCAGAGCGACAAAGAGCATGATCAAATCTGTTGAGCCCGCCAGGAACATCACTGCTACCAGAGCTGTAAGTAGAATCGCGTAAAACTCCCCTCGATTCTTCCTGAAATGGTGTTCGTAGCCTGTGGTCATCAAGATAACGATGATGCCGACAAAAGAGGTGATCATTCCGATGGTGACGGTAAGGTTATCGACGGTAAAAATGCCACCGAAGGCAGGTCTGGGAGAGCCGAATTGCTGGGTAAATATCGCAAAAGCACCAGCAAGCGATATCAAGCCAAACCATGGGGTGAAGCTTTTTAATTTAGGGAAAAACAAATCCCAGATTGACGTCAACAAAATTGCCAGAACAACCAGAATCTCAGGACTGATAAGTTCTAAACCGTGCTTATAGGCATCTAAACTGTTCATGAACCGGTGGCCACCTGCGAGGTTTTAAATAGGTACTAAGCGGAGCGTCGTCTGACGCAAACCCTCACATTCTACTAAGGTAAGACCAAGAATCGCAGCTCAGTCTATAAACAAATAAACATTCTGGAGCGCATCCACCTGTTGACAAACCCATCCAGGAGATCTTGGCAAGCGGCTACTTCTGCCCCAGGACCTGAGATAAGTGATTTGCCCAAGTGCATATATAGGAACTTAAACCTGTCCAATCCTTAACCAAATCCTTTACCACTTTCGTCACAGTGCTAAATATTGCCTATCAGATCGCTATTCAACCTGTACCCAGGTGCTAGCCTGTGCAGGTCAAGATTCTTTTGCCTGGCTATATTTCAAGAGAACTTGCAAAAAAAATGATTACACAAATTTAAATTTTCGGTAAGATATATATACGTGGTCGTTCAACTATGGAAAACAAGACAGCAAACACTGAATCTAAACTACAAGAGAAAGGTAAGACCTGCATTCTAGCTTTAGAAGACGGTAGGACCTTTAAAGGGCGTAGCTTTGGTGCCGAAGGCACGGCACTGGGTGAACTGGTCTTCAACACCAGCATGTACGGCTACCAGGAAATTCTCACCGACCCCAGTTATGCCGGTCAAATAATTACCTTTACCTCGCCTGAAATTGGCAACTACGGCACCAATGACAATGACATGGAGTCGAGAAAAATTTATGCTCGTGGCGTAGTTGTGCGCCACCTGAGTAGACAATACAGCTCCTGGAGGGCCCAGGAGAGCCTAGACGGTTTTCTCAAGGAACATGGCATTCTCGGCATATCCGATGTGGATACAAGAGCCATCACAAAGCACATCAGAAGCAAGGGTGCCATGCGCTGCGCCATCACCACGGAGCTGGGTGAAAATCTGGATCTAAGCATGGAGCAGGCCTGCCAGCTAGCTCTAGACAGCCCAAAAATGGAAGGTTTAAATCTAACAGGAGAAGTAACTTGCCCCAAGCCATACACCACCGGTGAAGGCAAATACGCGGTGGCGGTTATGGACTTCGGCATCAAGCGAAATATTCTCGAATTGCTTGCCGCTTCAGGGTTGAAGCTTACAGTCTACCCGGCAGACACAAAAGCTGAAACCATATTAGCTACTAAACCTGATGGCATATTCCTTTCCAATGGTCCCGGAGATCCGGCCGCTTGCACCGCCATTATAGAAGAGTTAAAACACCTTATTAGTTCAAACACACCAATATTCGGCATCTGTCTCGGACATCAGCTACTCTCACTGGCCCTGGGAGCTAGCACATATAAGCTCAAATTCGGCCACCGGGGAGGAAACCAACCTGTGAAGAACTTGGACACTTCCAGAGTTGAAGTCACTTCCCAGAACCATGGATTTGCCGTGGACGAAAACGGCTTTCCTAAAGACCTCGAAATTACCCATATCAACTTAAACGATAAAAGTATCGAGGGATTCAAGCACAATTCCTTACCTATATTCGGAGTTCAGTACCACCCGGAGGCCAGTCCTGGACCCCACGATTCGAACTATCTTTTCGAGCAATTTTTCAACCTTATAGACAACACCCAGACAGCGAGGGTTTAATTTGTACAAGCTAGCAATTTTTGATTTTGACGGCACCCTGGTGGACTCAGCCCCGGGAATTGTCGAGATCATGTATCAAGTTCAGAAAGTTTATGGATTTCCCGACTCCGTGGTTGACGCCTGGAAACAGTTAATAGGCGTTCCCTTGAATGAGCAGGCAAGAATAATTCTGCCCGGCGAGAAGCCCGGATTCCATCTCGAAGTGGCAGACAAATACCGGGAGCTTTACAACTCCCAGGCGGTGGAGCTCTGTCCACCGTTTCCAGCTCTAGCGGAAGTCCTGGACCGTTTGAGGACCTCAGGAATCCTTACCACAATCGCGTCATCAAAACGAAAGTTGATTATAGATCCGGTACTGGAGCACTATAAATTGGAAGGCTTCTTCCATCTAGTTTTGGGAGCAGATTGTGTGAGCAACCACAAACCTCATCCGGAACCTGTTCTAAACACATTGAAGCGACTGCGTTGCGAACCGGAAGAGGCGGTAGTGATAGGTGACAGCAAGTTTGATCTTGAGATGGCGAAAAATGCCGGGGTAGACGCCATCGGAGTCACCACCGGAATTCACACCAAAGAGACCCTGCATTCCACTGAGCCGGCCGCGGTGGTCGACACACTTCTGGAAGCCCTGGAGCTAATATTGCTGGGCAAGAAAAAAGCAGCCTGAATAAGAGATAAAACTGATAGAAATTTCCAATAAGTTGGTCTAAACAAGCCGACTATATTAAAGATGGCTTTGCTAAGATGTTCAGCACATTTTCTCGGTCTATTTTATGGATTCCGGAACGCCGACCGTGGTGCTCAACCTCTAGCTCAACCTCTAAATGTATTCGTCATCGCCAGCTAATCTAAGCTCTCTACTACCCCTGTTTTCTGCGGGTCTGATTTTGGTCGGTTCATTTCAATTGTCAGCCCAAGCCAGCGAACTGGAAACAAGAGCAAGCGCTAATTCTAAGCCCTTAGAGATAACCACAGAGACCGAAGACATTAACATCACCTATGACTCCGGTCTGGCCCAGGAGCAAGTAAAAAAATTCCCCGATGATCCGGAAGCCCATTTTGTGCTGGCCGTGGCTCTTACTCGTTCAAGCAAACTGGAAGAAGCATTCAAAGAGATCCGCATAGCCAGGCGATTGGCCCAGGCCAGGGGCGGACCTGATTACTTCAACGGAATGATTCAAGAGTACGAAAAGATATTAACTTACTATCCGGAAGATAACCGTATCAGATACCATCTTGCCTGGGCATACTACATGAAAGCATATCTTCTTGCCGAGTATTCCAAGCGAGTAATGGTGGCTCAACAGGCTCAGATAGCGGCTCAAAGTGCCGACACCAATAAGTCGAACGAATCGGATAAGACAGCGAAGAAGACTCCACCTCAACCAAGAACCAAAGAGTGGCATAAAGAATGGGTTGCTTCGGTCATAGAGAAGCCCGAAGCCGAAGGAGCCGATGGGCCGGGCAAAGATCTGTCCCAACAGCAGAAGTCTGAAAATACGGCTGAATCAACTGAAACTCCCTCAAGTAAGAGCGCCGATAATTCGGAGAAAGTAAAAGGGAAGAAGCCCTCTTCCAGCCCGGCAACTTCTTCCAGCCCTGTCAACGATCTGACCGCCATGGAGCAGGTGATGAGAAAAGCTGCACCATCGGCAGTGCCTCATATTAAAACGTATTATCAATCCGCCCTCAGCAATTTAGATGAATTACTTGTAAGGGAGCCGGGTGACGTCTGGGCGAGACTCTACAGAGCGCACCTGAGAGCCGAATATACCGGCGATTTAGATGCCGCCATGAATACCTGGCAGAAAGTCCAGCGGGAACATCCGACCAATCCTGCCGCCTATTTTTTTCTGGGTGAGGGTTACCTCAAGAAAGGGAACTTGAGGGAATGTCTCACCAATGTGTCGAAAGCAATCGCCCTTCGGGCCGTGGGAAACTGAGGTATTTCAATGTTTGCCCTGCTCCTAGAAAAAGCTAAGCCGTTCTTAAAACTGGGTCTTGCCCTGGGGATTCTTCTTGGCCTGAGCGGATTTATCTATTTTGCCTATGACAAAGCCGAGAAAGACATGGCTGACTTCGACAAAAACAAAGACGAAAAGACCATGTCCGAAGACATCACCGTGGATGACTACGAACTGAAAGAGGTGGATGACCAGAACAGGCTGCAGTGGCAACTTAAAGCCAAGAAGGGTGTTCGAGTACAGAAGACCAGAGATGTCGCCTTGAAGAGCGTAGAAGTCAAGTACTATAACGAAGGTAAAGTTAGTTTGAAATTAATCGCTCCAGTCGGCAGAGCAAATGAAAATACTCGAATTGTCATACTGAGTTCGGATGACAAGGATAAAGTACTTGGAATCGGGGTGGAAAAACAGACCCGTCTTGAAACTAAGGAAATGAAATTAACGGAAAAAAATCAGTTTATAGCCACCGGGGGTGTTAACATCGATTGGCCCGGGGTAGCCAAGGTGACCGGAGACAAAGCTGAAGGCGTGATGTCAGCCACCAGATTTGTGGACCACCTAATTATTCGCGGTAACACTCATGCTCGTTTGAGAATGTAAGCTCATCTATGGTAATGAATTCACGGGAAAACAAATCCTTTATATACTCGACTCTGGCACTTGTGTCGCTGTTTGTGTTTTGCATAGGCACGATTCCCTGCGCCCTGAGCCAGGCAGAAGATGGTCAGATCGAGATCCGGGCGGAGGAACAAGAGTTCGCCCAGGATCATGTCGTGGCAACCGGCAAAGTACGAGTTGACTACGGCGATACGGTCATAGAAGGTCCCAAAGCTACTCTCTACAGAGATGAAGCAGGAGCCGCATCCAGTGCGGTTTTCACCGGCAATCCTCGCCTCAAGCAAGGCAGCAACAGAATTAGAGCGGCTAAGCTCACCTTCAACGTCAAAACCTCAAGCATTCTTGCCGAAGGCAACGCTCACTCCGAAGTCTTCACCAACGATTCTGGCCCGCCTCCGGAAGAGGATGCCGACAAAGAGAACGCTAAGAAGGAAGAAAAGCCCCAGGCAGCGGCTTCCACCAGCAAGAACGAAAAAATCATCACCGACTCCCATAGACAGGAATATGAGAGAGATACGGGTAAGTTTGAAGCCCACGGCAACGTCAGGGTGAAAACCGGCGATATTAGAGTGCGCTCCAACCATATGAAGATCGTCTACGGTACCGACCGCAAAGCCGAAGCTGCGATCTTCACCGGTCATGCTGAAGCGCACCAGGGCAAGAACATCACCCAGGCCGACAGAATCACCTACTTCCTCACAACCCAGAGACTCCAAGCCACCGGGAATGTTCGCTCCAAAGTAATAGAAGAGCAGTCCGACGCCACCGACGGGGTCAACTCTCCTGCAAAAGATGGTCCGGAAGTATCGAAAAACAAGACAGCTAGCCTGCCTAAAAAAGATACCAAGATCAAATTCGTGAGCTTCGGAGACACCGACAATGTAGACGCTCCAGTCTTTATCTTCTCCGACTCCCAGGACTATAACAAAGAGACCAACCGGATGGACGCGGTGGGCAATGTCAAAGTCTTCTATAAGGACACTAAAGGCAGAGGTCCCAGAATCGCGCTGCTCAAGAACAAATACGGCAAGGCGGAACGTGTCATCTTTACCGGTCGCTCTCAGATAGCCCAACCGGGACGCAAGTGGATTGGAGACCGAATCACACTCACCCTGGACGACAGGAAAGTGCTGGCCGAGGGCAATACCAAAGCGATAATCGTTCAAGACGATCCGACAAAACGAAACGATGTAAGACCGGCCCAGTCAAAACCGCCTGCTCCGGACTTCAATAAATTCGGCAGTCAACTTGCCGGCACCGGTAATCAAACCAGGTAATAGTAAGGTAACGGACAATGACTCAGACCCAACTCCCGAACTCCAATGATGTGGCCACCACCACCAAAACTCTCACCATAGATGGGCTTCAAAAAAGCTACGGTGGAAGAAGAGTGGTAGACGGTGTCAGCTTTTTTGTCAGACGCGGTGAAGTGGTCGGTCTCCTGGGCAGAAACGGTGCCGGGAAAACAACCTCTTTCGACATGGTACTGGGTCTGGTGAAACCGGAAAAAGGCACCATTCGTGTCGGCGATGCCGATATGACAAAGCTTTCCATTCACAAAAGAAGCCGACTTGGAGTCGGTTACCTCCCCCAGGAAAACTCCACCTTTCGTAAGCTCACCGTTTATGAAAACATGCAGATGATTCTCGAGCTGCGCAACATTCCGAAGAAGCAGCAGCGCGAAAAGATTATCAACCTGCTTTCTCAGTTCAGTCTCGAGCACCTGGAGACAGTACAGGCTGTGCAGCTCTCCGGTGGTGAGAGAAGACGTCTTGAAATAGCCCGTACTCTGGCTGCTGAGCCCGAGTTCATTCTCCTCGATGAACCCTTCACCGGTATCGACCCGATCTCAATCGCTGATATCCAGGGGCTGATTAGAAGAATCAGAGACGAATGGAATTTAGGAGTTCTGCTTACAGACCACAACCCGAGAGCGACACTGCATATTACAGACCGAGCTTACTTAATTGACCGGGGCAAGATTCTGGTGGCCGGAACTTCAGAAGAAGTGGCCCAGAGCCCGGTGGCGAAGAAACATTACCTAGGTGAGGACTTTACTCTATGAGCTTACAGGTTAAGCTTCTGGATCGATATATTGCCAATGAATTCTGGCAGCCGCTTCTGTTCGGTATCGGTATCGTAACAGGGGTCTGGTTTGGTGCCGACCAGTTGAAGACCATCTTCAACCTAATCATGCGCTCCGGCGTTCCTCTTGATCTTGCTTTCACCATCATCGGTCTTCATTTGCCCGCCATCATCGTGATGACGATTCCAATCGGCGTGCTCCTCGGTACCCTTCTGGTATTCAACCGCCTCTCCGGAGATTCGGAGATTATCGCTCTGAGAACAAATGGTGTCAGTTTCTATCGGATAATGGTGGCACCTTTGCTCTTCGGTCTTTTCACCAGCTTTGTCAGCTTCGGCTTGAATGAGCTGGTGGTACCGGTAGCCAATCGCACCGCTAAAAAACTACAGTTTCTCGCCCTGTATAAAGCGGAAATGCCTTCCGGCACAGCCAACTTTACTTACATGCAACGGAACAAAAATCTCCAACTGGAGCGAATTTATTATGTCGATAAATTCAACGGAGAGAAGCTGGATAACGTTATCATCCTCGACTTCACCCGCAACCAGTTAGTGCAGATTATCGCCGCAGCAGAAGGTATTTTTAAACACGGGGAATGGATACTGGAGAAAGGTCGTACCTACGCGGTGAGCGGCTCAAGCGACGTCACCAGGATTTTGCAATTTGAAAAATTGAGAATTCCAGGAATACAGAACGCTCAAAAATTGATGGAAGCCGGTCATATTCTGCCAACAGAGATGAACATGTGGGAGCTGGGTGACTACATAGACAACTTGAAGCAAGCCAACGCGCTCTCCAACGACATTCTTGTGCGCTACTACCAGAAGTTTTCCCAGCCCCTGGCCTGTCTGATTGTAGCCCTGGCTGGAGCCCCTCTGGGACTGCTTGGTCGAAGATCGAGAAGCAACGTTGGTCTAATCTACTCGGCTGTCATCGTCTTTCTCTACTATGTGCTCCAATCAACCTCCGGAGCCATGGGAGAAGCCGGTCGAATCCATCCTATGCTGGCAGCCTGGTTGCCTAATATCGTAATAGGAACCCTGGGTATGATTATCCTCTACTTCAAGGCTAAATAGCGCCTACTTTATAGGTCCGATAGAGGCGGAGATAGAGCAAGACAGACGGTCAATATTAGCTCCACTTAAGGTTCTTAATAAAAAAAATGCCATAGATGGGTATTTTTCAGCCGGGCTGGGAAAAACCGCATTGACGCTGAAACGTTCTATATATAGTCTTTTCATACGATCCTTTTCTTGAGTCGATTTCTTAGGAGAGTTTCGATCCCCCCTGTAAGGGACTATAAACGTTGGCGACCAATACCCAAATATCGGAATCATTAGTCAGGAGAAAACGCTCCAGCAGACGTCCCTGGCTCATTATTGCCGGTGCAATCGGTCTTGTAACCCTTCCTGTTCTACCACTTAAATTCCTGGGGATTCCCGGACCGGACTTCTCAAATGTCACGGATCTCGGTAAAGCCGTATTCAAGAAAATAACCGGAACCATTCCACACAGTCAGGACAAAGGTGATAAGGCGGCGAAAACCCACGGCAACCATGTCGGGCTGGCCAGCACCGATGTCGAATTACTGGACAAGACAGCCCAGACACTTTTGCGTAGAGTATCGGACGATCCAAATGACCCAAGCCTGCATAACAGGTTGGGTCTCACCTTCTTAGAGCTGGGAGAGAACCATTCGGCGGTAACCCATTTCGAAGAAGCCGTCAAAGTTTCAAAAGCGAAGATCTCCAAGTTGAGGGCTAAAGCCAACGCCGCAAGGTCCAAGAAAAATCTCACCGCGGCAGCCGAATACATAACCGAAATTTCTGCATTAGAAGTCCAACTTTCTGCTGCCCATGGCAGTCTTGCCAGGGTCTATGAGAGGCTGGGCAAAAACGAAAAGGTTATCTACCACCTGAATGAACTTGATCGAGAAGTTAAGCTATCAAGATCATTTACTCCCGGCCAGACAGCCAGAGCGACAAATTCATCTGCCGATGACGGATCCCGTTTGAACGCCACCACGGCCAGTATCTTAGCCAGGGCCAACGCCTTGAAAGAAGCTGGTCGGCTGCAAGATTCAATCAAAGAGTACAGTAGGCTGATAAACCTGGCTCCAAAACTGGCTATCGCTCACTTCGAGCTTGGCATTACCGCTTTTGCCGCTCACAATTATTGGCTGGCAGAAAAAGAGTTAAAAGAAGCGATCAATCTCAATCCGAACAATGCCACCGCTCATAATGCCCTCGGAAACGTCTATTCTCAGACAGACAGAATGGATAGGGCGAAGGAATCATATATAAAGTCCCTGGCTTTAGATCCTAGAACAAGCTCGGCAGCATTCAGCCTGGGCAATATTTACGCTTCCAAAGGAAATTATGAGGAGGCCCGCGACGCATTTCAAAAGGCTGTCGCCATCGAACCAAACTCAGCTTATGCCCACAATAATCTGGCCACCATGTACTCGCTGACCGGAGACTACAACTCAGCCATAGGAGAGTTTAAAACAGCAATCTCTTATTCTCCGCAGATGGCCAGTGCCCATTATGGACTCGGTCTTGCCCTCATGAATACTAAACACTACCGGGAGAGTATTCCATCTTTCCGCCGGGCGCTTGCCCTCAATCCGAGCCTTGTGGATGCGCACAATAAGCTGGAATTAGCCCAGAAGAAAAGCCGTACTCTTTGACCTTGAGAGTCTAAGTGAAGCAGATACGTGAAAGCCAAGCGTTCCATCATCCTCACAGGTATGCCCGGCAGCGGCAAAAGCGAGTGCGGCAGAGCCCTTGCTGAAGCTATCTCTTCCGGAATCTTCTTCGACACCGATGCCATAATTGAGTCGGTAACCTCAACAACCATAAGTAAGCTTTTCGAGGAAAAAGGAGAGTCCTTTTTCCGCTCCCTGGAAAATCAACTGGTGGACAAAATGGTTGAGTTTAGCGAGCCATCAAAAGCCAGGGAAAAGGAGAAAGACGGGTCAGAGACAATAGGAGAGACTCTGGAGTCAAAACTAGATAAGGCTCTCACACCCCTGTTTGAATCCATGAGTGCTGGGCAATTGCCGATCGTCTCCACCGGCGGCGGTCTTCCTATCGAAAGAGACAATATGGAAAGGTTGAAAAGAATAGGTTGGACTGTTTTTCTGGACTGCAAGTTGGAGACATTGACTGAAAGACTAGAAGGAGACCAGGCCAGGCCACTACTTAAACAAAATGCCGAGAGCGATGAAGTCCCCTCTTCTCCTGACAACACTGCTCAAACAAATTGGGCGGCCAATAATGAAAGAATTAAGCTGATTACGGCATTGTTAAGGGAAAGAGAACCGATCTATAGAACAGCCGACATAACCATCGATACAAGTTTTCACTCACCGCAGACCCTGGCAAATTTGCTGGATCTCAAATTTTCTGAACTGACAAGTAGTGAAGACTTTGAAGAGACAGTATAAAATCTTTAATGGCCGGTGTATTGAGCACAGTTGTCAATTACTCCGGTGCCACCGAATTAATAAGGAGATAGCCCCCATTGGTTACCCAGGATGAATTGATGTACTTGCAGTCCCAATTGGAAGGACTGGAGTCTATCTTTATGGAGCTAATGCCTTTCGGGGTAGAGTTGAAACGTCAACAAGTACAGGACTTTTACGACAAGCGTCTTGATGCCGCAAAAGATCCCGTATCTTCAGTGGCTCCCACCGAGCTGAGACGTCAATTCAATACAAAAGCCAACCAGGTCAGAAACCTGGTGGATTCAGCCGAGTCTCTGGGCGACGCCGGAAACAAGCTTAACCTTATCAGAGCGGCTGCCTCACTACCCGAAGAGAGAAGTCGGGGAGTATTTGAGCCTGTGATGCAGTTCTGCAAAGATCTCACCTTTGAGAACAAAGCCGATACAAAGGTAATGGATACCATACTCGAATCGGAAGAGTTGAGACCGGTAGAGGCAAGAATGCTCCTGGCAGCAACTATGTTCTTGATCGCTTACACCGTGGAGAGCAACGGTCAACAAATTCCGCTCAGGGATATTCTCGCCCAGTTTGTCGGTCTGGTTAAAGCTGAAAGGTTGTTAGCCAGAAACGATCCGTTCCTGCTTGAGGCCCAGTGCGCCCTGGAAGCTCTGGAGCTGGAAGAGGCAGAAAATCAGATTTGAAAATCCTCGTAGTCCATGGTCCCAATCTCAATCTCCTTGGCAAAAGAGAAGCAAGCATTTACGGAGCTGAGACCCTGGAAGAGATAAACAAGAAGTTAGAAACCCTGGCGGTCAAGCTTGGAGTGGATATCTCTTTTTTTCAATCCAACAGCGAAGCGGCCATCATTGAGCGTATTCAAGATTGCCTGGAGACAAAGGTGGATGGAATCGTCATCAATCCGGCAGCATTCGGACACACATCCATCGCCTTGAGAGACTCGCTTCTCGCTGTCGCCATACCTTTTGTGGAAGTGCATATGAGCAATATCCACGAAAGAGAAGAATTCCGACATCGAACCTACCTTTCCGACATAGCCAGTGGTGTCGTTGTTGGTTTCAAAACAAAAAGTTATGAGCTTGGTCTTATAGGACTGGTAGACAGCCTGGACCACAACAATTAGCTCTCTATAAGTTATTTGCGTGCAGGATGCTTATAATAGGACATAGCTCAAACAGCCGAACTCAAGCGGTTTTACCCATGAAACAGACCAGATATTTATTGATCGCCTTTCTTTTGATATGTCAGACATATTGCCCCCTTTCCGCCCAGGAAGAGGCAAAAGAGCCGACTTCGGAGATGGAAGAGAGTGCAGATTCTAGCCAGTCTGAAAAGTCAGAAGATTCAGAGAAAGAGGATAGTACTGAAAAGACAGAGACATCCTCTAAAGAAGAGAAGAAAGAGACAGCAGAACCAGCCAAATCGGAGAGCGAGGCAAAGCCCAAGAAGTCTGCGCGGCGAGAAGCGATAGAGCACTATAACAAAGGGGTTGAGCTGCACAAACAAGGGCACTTTAACCGGGCCATAGCCGAATATAAAGAGGCGATCAAATCAAACCCTAAACTAGAGCAGGCTTACAGCAATCTAGGACTCCTGTACACAGCCCAGAAGAGTTGGACCCGGGCCATGGAAGCTTTTGAGAAAGCCCTGGAGATAAAACCTGACAGAACCACCAGTCTGAACGGCCTCGGCTCTGTTTTGTTCGCCATGAAAAAGCCGGAAG
>MDTD01101531.1_pt1 | contig 15323 bp, 15 predicted proteins | sample 811221 | NCBI WGS metagenome assembly MDTD01 (sample SAMN05326646, study PRJNA326480) | marine metagenome | isolation source: seawater | place: Pacific Ocean: South West | collected 2011
AACTTGAAGTGAAGACTACTTTAAAACTCTTTATTGAAACGGCTGGGGCTGTTGATCTGGAGATCGAAGGAATCTGTGGGCCAAATAATCTTAAAAAACTTTTTTGGGGAATTTCGAAATGAGTGACTATAAAACTATTCTGACTGAGGTGGAGAACGGTGTTGGCATTGTTACCTTAAATCGGCCTGAAAAACTTAATGCTATGAATCGAGATTTGAATACGGAGCTGCAAGAGGCAGTATTCAATTTCGATAGCGATCCTGCGATTGGCTGTATCGTTATAACCGGTTCCGGTGACCGCGCATTCACTGCCGGGGGAGATATTCACGAGCAAGTAGCCGATGAGGGCTGTGATCCAAATGAGATTGCCGAAAAGAAACGTCAAACTCGTTACGGAGGTTATCGAATGGCTGCTGCCGATACGCCCACAATTGGCATGATTAATGGTATTGCATATGGTGGTGGCGCAGTTTTGGCCTCATCCCTTGATATGCGTATTGGCAGTGAAAAGACAAAATTTCGCTTTCTAGCAGCAGCTTACAAACGTATAAATGCTACATGGACTTTGCCGAACCAAGTAGGTTGGCCCAAGGCAAAAGAATTTCTATTTACTGCAAAAATAGTTGAGGCTCAGGAAGCACTTGACTGCGGATTATTGAATCATCTTGTCCCGTCCGCTGACCTTCGTAATAAAACCATGGAAATTGCTACCATGATTGCTGGCAATAGCCACGAAGCTGTGACGGGTTGTAAGCGCCTTCTTTTACAGGATATGAATGCAGACCTTGAGCAGCAATGGGAAAATGAACAGAAATATGCTCGTGATATAATGCCAAATGCTTCTGCAACTGAAGCATTCCCAGAGTTTTTGGCGCGGAAAGGGGAGCGTGCGGCTGAATGATAAAGATGTAACCAAAGAGCAGTAGAACCTTAGTTAATTGTAAAATTAGCGCCGAGGTTGGTACTGTAGCGTCTACATTAATTCGCCTGTTGACCCGCCTTCACCTGCTTGTCAACGTAACCGTTTGGATCTCTTTTAGCCATTTTTATTGGGTCTGAACCTGGGCGGTCAGACGGTCGTCCGAACTGCATGATCAACACACTGGCACCATTATTACCAGACCTGAGCACTGGGGCGTTCTCCTCAGGCTCCAAGTGTATAAGTGAATTTGGTTCCATAGCCTTACCATCTAACTTCAATTCACCAAAGCAAGTAAGTATAAATTGCCCTCCAGCATCAGACGGCGGACCTTGTAAATCTGTGTTTGGGCCTAATCGAAATCCGATGGCATTTACACCGTCCTTTTGAGGTTCCATCAGGTCGTCGCGTTCAATTGTCCCATGATTAGTGAGTTTCTTTTTATAATCAAAAAGTCCGGCGATATTTCGTCCTGCTCGACCTTTCATGTTTTCACGATTCCCTGGCATTACCCAATGACCACCGCTTGCAATTGGACGTAGTGTGAAAAAAGAAATTCCATTATCATTGCCAATTATTGGACCATAGGGCGTGTATGCGTCCGCATACTGAAATGTAATGGGCGCAACTTTTTGCTTTCCCATGCTGCCATCGCCTGCGACGACAACTTGAAATTGATCAACATCGTGAAAATGTGGATCAATCACCGGATTTGGGTACATTCTTTCAACAAGAAAGCCCTGAGGACCCATGGCTATAGTACCAGACTTTCCAACGTAATTTCGTCTATAACCCATGCCGCCAGGGCGTGGAACTTCAGTGCGTTCTGTGTCTGAAATAGGAACTGTTTGCATTTGACATCCCCCCATTTTAAGGAGCCTTTTTTGAAGGCTCATACAGTTGCTAATAGGCACTTTACAAAAAAAAAGTTCATCTGTCTCTACAGTAACGATAGGGAAAGAGAGGGGAGCATAACAATGATAATTCACCTAACGAATTAACAATGAATAATTTTAGGAAGATATGTTTGAAAGGAACGAAAACGATTCTGTTTTGAAGTTTGACTCTTTTTACAATACCTTCACAGCGGTATGACAGATGTTTCCCCAAAAAAAGTGATGTTAGTAATCTGTATAGCCCAGCTATTTTCGCAGATGGGTGCTTATACGTTGCCAGCATTGCTACCATCTTTCATCAGCGAATGGTCGCTCAGCAACAGTGAAGCAGGTTGGCTAACCGGAATTTTCTATGGTGCTTATATGATCTCAGTGCCAATCCTTGTGCCTTTGACAGATCGGATCGATCCCAAGAAAATTTATGTGAGCTCTGTTTTTATGACTTTGTTGGCACACCTTGGTTTTGTGTTTGTGGCCCAAGATTTTATTGACGGCCTAATTTTTCGTATATTGGCTGGTTTGGGTTGGGCTGGCACATACATGCCAGGTCTTAAAATTTTAGCCGACCACTTGACTGGTAAATTACAGACCCGTTCTGTATCTTTTCACGCGGCTAGCGTTGGAATTGCTGGTTCTTTGTCCTTTATAATAGCAGCCACTTTAGAGAGGTTTGGTTCATGGCAGACGGCCTTTATTGCGGCAGCTTCGTTTACATTTATCGCTCTTATATTGGCTGTTCTATATGTTCCTAGACAACCATGCTCATCAAAAGATTTGTCTATTACTTATTTCAATTTTACCCCGATATTAAAGAATTGCTCATCGGTAGGGTATTCATTGTGTTATTTTGCGCATACTTGGGAAATGTTTGTTCAGCGAAGTTGGATAGTGGTTTTTCTAGCTTATGTTGCTGCTGAGTCAGGATCTTCCACACTTTTTGTCTCACCCGTCTATGTTCCATTCTTAGTTGGTTTGTTGGGTACGTGGGCCAGTATTTCCGGAAATGAAGTAGCCATGAAAGTAGGGCGTCAGAGGTGGGTGTTAGGCATCTCATTTGCATCCATGGCTACGCTTGTTTTGGTTGCACTTTCTGTGAATACTTTTCTTTATACATTCGTGGCGGGTCTGTGCCTTATCCATGGTATCCTCATATATGCAGACTCGTCGGCGCTAACAGCTGGGGCGTCTGGCAATGCAGATCCTGCTAGGCGTGGAGCACAATTAGCATTGCATTCTATGCTAGGTTACGGCGGAGGTTTCGTGGGATCGGTAACCTTTGGTGTAGTGCTGGATTTTGCGGGCGGGCAAACAGTCATTGGTTGGATGGCTGCATTTGCTAGTGTGCTCTTAGTTCTGTGCGTTGGGCCGATTGCGATTTGGTGGTTGAAACCTCATGATTTAGTTGGTGATGCACCCTGGCGGCATAAACGAAAGAGTTGAGCCGACAAATCAGCTGTTTATCAGGAGAACAATGCAAGGAGGGGAAGTATGAGGGCAATGGTATTGACGGCCGTTGGTGCCCCTTTCCAATTAATGGAAGTGCCTGACCCAATACCGGACAACGGTGAAGCTGTTGCGCGAGTTATTTCTTGTGGTTCAGGTTTGACAATCCAGCATATCAGGGCTGGCCGATCGAAAGTAGCTTACCCAAGGGTCATTGGGCATGAAATTACAGCAGAGATTGTCGAGCTCGGTAAGAACGTCAACGGGCTTAGTGTTGGTGATCCGGTCACAGCATATTACTATCTGAATTGTGGCGAGTGCTATTGGTGTCGAGCTGGGCGCGAAACTTTATGCTTACAGAATAAAGGCAATGTGGGGCGCGCTTGTGACGGGGGGTATGCTGAATTTATCAAGCTTCCCAAATACAATTTTATAAAGATGCCAGATGGGTTGGATTATAAAAGGTGGCCAGCCGAAGCTGGTGTAATCACAGACGCGATTGCAACGCCAGTCAAGGTAATAAAAAAGGGTAGAATAAAACCGGAGGAATGGGTTGCAGTGATTGGTGCTGGAGGTGGGCTTGGACTGCAAATGGTGCAAGTAGCCAAATGGGCACAAGCTAATGTAGTTGCAGTTGATATACGGGCAGAAAAATTTGATGCTTGCACTAACACGGGTGCTGATCTGACTATTGATGCATCAAAAGAAAATGTGGGGGAAGTGCTGCGCCAAGTAAATGATGGATTGGGCGTTGATGTTGTGATTGATTTTATTGCGTCCGCGGCGACTTTAGAAGAGGGTTTTGCTGGTTTAAATCGTGGTGGCAGACTTGTAGTCCTAGGGGGAGTGCCACAAAAATTTTCTTTGGACACCAATGCATTGAAATATGAGCGTGAGGTGATTGGTAGTAAGTATTGTACACGTGATGAGGTGGAGGAGGCCTTAAAGCTCGTTGCCTCCGGTGAGATTTGGCCGATAGTTAGTGAAGTCGTTCCACTTGAGGAAGCGGAGATATTGCATGCACGTATTGAAGCAGGCCTCGTCACTGGCAGAGCAGCTGTGCTAGTGGACAGCTATGCAGATGTGGCTAAATAATCAAATGGCAACGCGGATCTATATTGTCACCCGTGATAGGACACATGGCAATGCATCGTTGCCTGACCCAGTCAATTTTTCGGTCATAATAACGGAGCTAGGGTCAATAAGATTATTGCTATAATCACCCACATCATGAATGTGAGGACTGCAATTGATCTCGTTCCATAGCGCTTGGTAAGCCAAAGCAAGGTGCCAACGGTACCTATCGTTGTTGCTAACGAAATATTTTTAGCGCTGATGTTATACTCGCGCATCGAATAAACTACTGCAGTGATAAGAGCGGCCAACGCTGTTATTGAAAAGAATTGCAGTAATTTCGTCGGTTTTCCGGGTTCAATATTTTTCATCACATTGCACCGGTTAGGTCGATTGTGCTGATATCATCAATATTTTCGATATTGCAGAGTTGGTCAAAAAGGCGTTCCGCCTCATTATTCCCTAAGCGGTAGCAAAGTTTTGAGAATTTTTGCCATAAGCCCTCGCGATCAAGTGGATCGGTTGGAAGGCCCTTAAAGCTCGGGGCGTCATGCCTTAACTCCCTTCCACCATTAAGAAATATGGTAATGCGGCTGCCATAATTGTAGTCGAACTTTTCACTCTCTGGCAGCTCTTTGATTTTGACATGGCGGCAAATCTCTCTGATTTCAGGGTTATCGATGTTCTCCAAGCTGAAGTTTCGGGGGTCCATCGGATCTTTGAATAATGCTAATGCGATGCAAAAATTATTCGAATACTGCCCGAGCATGACATCCGACGGCTCGGCAATATCATGGTGAGTGACGCATTTTTTATTACCTTCAATGAGAATTCCTGCAATATCACTGGCTTTTAATCCATGTTTAGCCTGAACATCAAGAATACCCTGTATAGGAGTATGGCTGGTGATGTGGCATGCGAATCGCTTGAAAACAATATGTGATGCATCCCATTGCTTGCCAAGATCAGCTGTAAGCTTTGATTGATCTGCGCCGCGGCAAAAAACATTGGTCCAACCAAATTTTCCTTCGAGTATTGTTGAAGGTCCAGTGAACCCGTCCCTCGCAAGAGTTGCGGCTAGGGCACCGCTTTCCGACGCGCGTCCAAGGTGAAGTCGCTTTACCATTCCACCTGTTCCCGATGCTGCAAACTCCAATAAGCCAGAACAAAGCGACCCAGCAATACCGAGTGCATTAGTCATTTTTTTTTGGTCAAGCCCCATTAGCCATCCGGCTGCCATTGCCGCGCCAAAGCAACCATTTATACCAGGATTGTGGAAACCAATGTCCTCACAGGAGTGGTTGGAGGATTGACCAATACGGCTTAGCACTTCGATGCCTGCGGTAAATGCGGTTATTAGATCTTTGCCGCTGACGCCTTTTTCTTGTCCAAAGCTAAACGCGCATGGCACTAGGCTTGCTCCGGGATGTATACCAACAGATGGCATGCGTAAATTGTCGAGTTCGAAAGAGTGAGACAAGGTACCGTTAGCAAGTGCTGCCATGGCAGGTGTTATTTTATGACCCTCTGGTCCAAAAATGCTTGCTTTGCCGGGTTTGCTTGCAGCGAGAGCGTGATTTATAACCATTTTGCTCCACGGCAATTCGGACCCATATGTACATGCGCCTATTGTATCGACGATGCAATCAATCGTGCGTTCTACAATCTCAGGCGGTAACGCCTCAAAAGTAAGTTCGGATGCAAATTTGGCAAGTGTTTCTGTCTGTGTGGTCATCATTTGTCTCATTTGTTGGGAGGGATAAATAGAACCGTGGTCATTTGAATTATACTTGTGGTGTTTATGAATGGATAGTGTTCGGTCTTGACCCTCGATCCTCAGCCGCCCATCATGCCATAAAATATTTTGAGGGAGGTATAAATGGACCAACATGTGCACGAGAGGATAGGCTCTATAAATATTACTCGATTATCTGAACCGGCGGGTGCCGAAGTTTTAGGGATCGATCTATCATTAGAATTGGGAACAAAAGAGCGTGATATACTTTTTGAAGCATTACTAAAGCACCACGTCTTAGTAATTCGCGATCAAGACCTGACGCCTGATCAGCAAATGGCTCTAACGGCCAAGTTTGGAAAACCAGAGAGCCATGTTTTTCATGATGCTAAGGGTAAATCTGGTCCCCAAGTACACGTAGTTAATAACTTGGATAAACAAGGAAACCCAAGTAGCCGACCAACTACGTTTGGGAGTTTTTTTTGGCATACCGATAAATCATACCATGAGGTTCCATCGCTTGCGACATTCTTGCATGCTCGGGAATTACCCCCAGGAGGTGGGGGAGATACTGAATTTGCTAATATGTACAATGCATATGAAAGTCTTGGTGATGAATTAAAAAAACAAATTGCTGGTTTGCGCGCAGTACATAGTTGGGAGGCCAATCGACGAAATACTGGAAATCGTCCGGCCACGGAGGAGGAAAAGAAGCTTCGTCCGCCGGTTAGTCATCCGTTGGTGCGCACTCACCCGGACACAAAAAGAAAGACGCTCTATATCGGGATACATGCTGATTGCATCGAAGGTTTGGAACGTAAGCAAGGAATCGAGCTTTTAAAAAAGCTATATCGGCATTCCACTGAGCGCGAGAATGTTTATGCTCATAGTTGGAAGCCGGGCGATCTTGTGATTTGGGATAACCGGTGTTTACTTCACCGTGTAGTTGGCAACTACGATATGGACTCACATCGTCGCATTTTACATCGTTCGGTAGTAATAGGAACTAAACCTTGTTGATAGATTGCTTCGATATTTATGGCTTTTTTAATATTTTCTCGAAATGACAGCACCATGATCAGATAAAGGACCTAAAGTGAATCTGGCTGAACGGATGGACCGTGCAATTTTATTGGCAGATCAAAAAGACTTTGTTGGAGCTGATGCTGTATGTGAGGAAATTTGTTTTGCTGCGCCAGGTCAGCCAGATGGTTTTTATCTTCGCGGACTTATCGCCTTCCGGTCGGGCTCGTTAGAGCGAGCGCTGCAATATTTGACACAAGCTGAGATTCTTGGATCTACGGAAGTGGGGCTAAAAAGGGCATTGGCGTTAATTCTTCTATCGCAAGCTGATTATAATGGGGCAAAGCTTCGGTATAGGGACCTTGCTGCTCAAGGGGAGCTTGATGAACAGGATGCTCTTCCATTGGCGCAGCTTGGTGAGGCATTTCGTGATGAGGGGGCCATCGGTTTGGCAATGGAATTTTTTACCCAATCTCGGTCCCTTAATTCAAAAAATAATCCAGCTATCGTAGGGCTTTTTCTATGCGCCCAATTGACTTGTGATTGGCAGAATATCGATGCATTGGAGAAAGAAGTCGAAGCATTGACACAGCTTGCTTTGATTGATGGTAAGGTTCCGGTTGAAAGTCCTTTTGTTCATGTAACGCGTGTGATGGATAGTGAGATGAATTACGCTGTTGCAAGGGCATGGAGCAACTCGTTTAAGGTAGATAGGGTTAAACGCAGCCATGATCGATCGGCTACAGACCCTATTCGTCTTGCATACATTTCAAGTGATTTTCATGAACATGCGACGGCGTATTTAATGCATCATCTTTTCAAATTGCATGACAGGCAACGTTTTGAGGTGTTTGCTTATTCGTGTGATTCTCCGTCGGATAGCAGTCTTCGTAAAGAAATTGAAACTGACTGCGATTTCTTTTTTGAGATTACTGGATGGAGTGCAGACAAAGCGGCACAGCATATTTCAAACAATGGTATCGATATTTTAATTGATTTGAAGGGGCATACCCGGAAAAACAGGCTGGATATTGCTGCGCGAAGACCTGCTCCTTTACAAGTCGCATATCTGGGTTTTCCTGGTTCTAGTGGTGCTGATTTTTTTGACTACGTCGTTGCTGACCCCATCGTGTTACCTAGGGCTGATTGGAAATTTTACTCTGAAAGCCCGATTTTGTTGCCACATTGCTATCAGATCAACAGCCACACAGGTCCGCCCTTGGCAATCACAAAACGAGAGGCAGGTCTGCCTGAGGGGGTCTTTGTATTCTGTTCTTTCACGAATACATATAAAATCGATCCATTGATGTTCTCAACTTGGATGCGTGTGCTGGGTGCTGTTGAAGACTCTGTACTTTGGTTATGTGCAAATAATTCTTGGGCAGAGAAAAATCTCAAAAGAGTTGCCCGTGAGCATGATATTGACCCTCATAGACTTATTTTCGCGCCTTTTGTTAATCAGGAAAATCATCTAAAGCGGCTAAGTGCAGCTGATCTTGCGCTAGACACACGCATATATAATGGTCATACGACAACCAGTGATGCACTATGGGCGGGAGTTCCTGTTCTTACATTGAAAGGAATGCATTTTGCTTCACGTGTCTCCGAGAGCATTTTGAATGCTATTGGGCTTGATGAATTGGTAGTTGATAGTCTTGACGCCTTCGAAGTTACAGCAATTGACTTGGCTTTAAAGACAGGCAAAATCGACACAATTAAGGCAAAAATTGCCGATTTGAGAAGTGGTGCACCCCTATTTGATACAGTTGGGTTTGTCCACGATTATGAACGCGGCCTCGCAGAAATCCATAATAAGAGGATTTTGGGGAAAATGCCTTCACCAGTAATACTGTAACTAGAAAATTCGGCCCATAAATTGCAACGTCTAGGATATGAAAATTGTTGTTTATCTTCGGTTGATGTTTTGTGGACTAGTTTTTTTTGTGGTTGCATCTTCGCCTAAAGAAGTTGTGGCTCAACGCACAAAAATAGTGACTTGGAATATTCAATGCTTTCTGAAGCACAAGCTCGGTGAATGTAAGTCTGGAAGGCCAATTCGCATGGAAGTGAGGGCAACAAATCCAGAGCTAGCACGGAAGATTGCAAATACCGCTGGCCAGCGAAAGAAGCAATGGAGCAGGTGTTTTCGTGTTGCACGGAAGAAACGCCAGTTGCCAACTTGCGACCCTAAGACGGGTCGTACAGTACGGTAGTATTTTTCAACGTTGACATAATTGGACCTTCTTGCATTCGTTAGTTTTCGTTTTCAAAGATATTCTTCAGTTTCAGTACTGCACTTTCCGGTGCATCCAAAACGGGTATTTTAGCCTGCTCCTCAATAAGAGGCTTGGTCGGGCCCATTGAAAATTGACCAAGCAATATTGCGTCACAATCATTTGTTTTAGCTGCCGCATTTACAACCAATGTATCATGTCCCTTTTGATCTCCATCTGAGATTAATGTCATTGCTGATTCAACAAATATAGCTTCTGTTCGGGGGATGGGTTTTTTGTTCTTTTTTGCGTAAATTTGCAGGTCTTGGTCCAACAACCCATTTGTTCCAGGATCGGTAGCGATGAGTGCAAAACGGTTTCCAGCCATGAAGGCTGTTTCGACGAGGGCCTCGAACGATGTGAGGACAGGAATATCTACCTCCTTACGAGCAATTTCAATAGCTTTGCCAAACAGGGATCCGGTACACAAGATTGCATCGGCATCTGCAGCCACACAATAATTGACCAAGTTTTGTACTCGCTGCATCACTTTAGGCGGCATTGTTCTGTCTGGGTTAAGGTCAATGTAGAGCGATTGATCGTAAATGCTCGCTCTTTGAGCTTCCGGCCAATGTTTTTCGAACATAGCTTCGACAGCAATGATGGCGGGAAGCACCGAATGTATTAATCCAATTCTAACCGCCATCTTCTATTCTCCTCAATTTCTTGTCGGCTTTTCGGAATATATTCTTACTTAAGACCAACAAAAAGGTAAGTTTCTGAATATTTTGGTCAATGTTCTCATATTTATCCAAATGGATTAGCGCGCGTTAAGATGCTGCTTTACGTATAAATCCTCTATTTTTTATACCTGATTAAAGTACGAGGTGGATGCCAGGAACTTAAGGATCATTGATTTTTGATTATTCATGGTCGGAGCCTTGCGAAGAGATCAACAGATTATTGGGTCACATACAAATTATCTATTACTTGGGGTTTGGCTGCCACAAGTGGCTAATGAGGAAAATGCAGAATGCCGCAACTACAATTGTGGGACCTGATGGAGTATCAAGTGGCAAAGAACCGAAAAGGCCCGATACCACCGATAAAGAACCAATAATTGCTGCGATCACTGCCATTTGTTCGGGTGTACGCGCAAACCGTCGTGCTGTAGCCGCGGGAATAATGAGTAATGATGTTATCAGCAATATGCCGATAATCTTCATTCCGATTGCGATTGTAATTGCGAGCAGGAGCGTAAAGGTAAGGCGAGTAGCCAAAACTGGCGCACCTTCCGCGCGGGCCAACTCTTCGTGAAGGGAAAGCGAAATTAGTGGTCGCCAGATTGTAGCCAGTATGGCAAGGACAACAATCACGCCGGCATAAACCGTGATTAAATCAAGCTTACTCACTGACAGCACATCACCAAAGAGATAGGCTAATAAGTCCACTTGTATATTTTGAAGCAACGCGAGTACTACTAGGCCTAGAGATAATGCGGCGTGAGAGAGTATGCCAAGTAACGTGTCGGATGTTAAATGTATGTCTCTACGTTCTTGCAAAAACACAATAACTATAGAGAATAAAATACATGTCATTATGTTGCCTAGTGTTAAGTTAATACCAAGCAGAAAGCCGAGACCAATCCCAAGAAAAGCAGAATGAGCCAGAGAGTCTCCGAAATAAGCCATTTGTCGCCAGACTACAAAACATCCCAAAGGTCCGCCAATGAGTGCTATGCCAACGCCGGCTATTAGGCCGGTTATAAGAAACTCATCAATCATTTGATTGTCGCGATTGCTCGAGCTCAGCTTGTTCTAACAATTTGTGTTGATGGTCATGTTGATGGCTGTAGACTGCTAAACCTTTAGCCACGTTTGGGCCAAACAGTGCTTGGTATTCTGGATGTCTAGTTACCGCCTCCGGCTGGCCTTCGCAGCAGACATGTTTATTCAGGCATAGCACGTGGTCTGTTTTGGACATAACTAAATGAAGGTCATGCGATATTATCAATATACCGCATTTCCTTTTATTTCGAATTTTACCTATAAGGGCATAGAGATCTGCTTGACCTGAATAATCAACGTTTTGGGTAGGCTCATCGAGGACTAGCAGGTCAGGATTACGCAGGAGTGCCCTTGCTATATGAACACGCTGTAATTCTCCGCCGGATAAATTCGCTATAAGAGTATCGCCGACTTTAGGTGCTCCTACTTCAAATAAAGCAGAGTCTATTTTCTCATCACTAAGAGCAATTGCCATGTTCAAAAAACGGGCCACTGTCATTGGCATAGTCTTGTTAGTGGCTAGTTTCTGCGGGACATACCCGACACGCAGGTTTTCTTTGCGTTCAATTTTGCCAGTATCAGGTTTAATGAGGCCTAGTAAAATTCGGACTAACGTTGTTTTGCCTGCGCCATTCGGACCGATCAACGTAACGATTTCTTGAGATCTTATTGCGATCGATACATTCACCAACCCGGCCTGCTGACCCAATTTCAGACTTATATTTTCTGCACTTATCAAGGAGGCCGAACTTTGATTCATGCCCTATCCTGACATTGGGAGCAGCGTCCACTCACCTCGACTGTATTAAGATGAATAATAAAGCCAATTCGGTCTGCTTTTTCCGAGATTGCTTTCTGCACATTACCATCTGTTACCTCAGCAGCTTGCCCACAATCGTCGCAAACAAAAAAGTAAGAGTTGTGATCACTATTTAAACTGGTGGAGCCTATATACGCGTTAAGACTCGCGAGGCGATGAACAAGCCCTTGTTCAATCAAAAAATCAAGCGCTCGGTACACTGTCATTGGTGCTGGCCGTTTTCCATCTTGTTCGCATAACAAATCAAGGACTTCGTAGGCTCCGATGGGTTTGTGACTTCCCCAGACTAATTCCAGCACGCGCCGCCTTTGAGCAGTAAGTTTTACACCTTGTAATTTGCAAATCTCGTCAGCCTTCTCTAGCGCTGTATTGATGCAGTCCTTATGATTGTGCAGAGGGTTAGGGAAAATATCATGGCCTGTCATACAGTAGCCTCTTTCTAAAAAAATTCGAATACTCGACTTGACTATGGGTATGTTATATTATAACGGATGTTATATTGTAACATTAAAAAAAATCGTTCAGGGTAGAAATATGTTCTTTGGTCGTTTAGCAGTTTTTATTATTTTTATAATAGCAGGTGCAGCCTTACCAGCAAGCGCTGCGCCTAAAGTGGTAGCATCTATTATGCCATTACATTCGTTAGCATCTTCATTGATGAAAGGTATTGGTGTACCAACCTTATTGATACCAAGCAATGTCTCTCCCCACCGATTTTCATTAAAACCCTCCCAACGTAAGGCCATTGCAGATGCAGACCTGGTTTTTTGGGTTGGTCACGGTATCGAGGGTAGATTATCAAAACTTATGTCTAGTCAACGGACGCGCGCTTTATCGCTCATCAAATCACCTGGGTTGCAGATTTTGAAGGCCCGGAGTGGCGGTGTATGGGGAAGCCACGATGGCCATGACCATCATGATCATCATGGGCATGGAGAACATGCAGACAACACTAAGGACATGCATATTTGGTTGGATCCGGCAAACGCCCGCTTAATGGTTCAGGCAATGGTTCGAGCACTAACTGAGGCAGATAAAAAAAACCAATCACTTTATGAGGCAAACGGTAAAAAATTACTCGAAGATTTAAAAAAGCTCGAAGATGAGATTACACGCGCTTTGACACCGGTTAAAAATAAGCCGTTTATTGTTTTTCATGATGCATTTCAGTACTTTGAACGTCGGTTTGGTCTGAATGGTGCGGGGGCTCTAATGGTGCACTCGGGGCATTCACCAAGTGCGAAACGACTGTTTGAAGTTCGTAAAAAAATTCTCCAGGCAGGTGTTAGCTGTGTTTTTCGTGAGCCCCAATTCGACGGTAGGTTGGCTGAGTCTGTTGTGCGTGGCACGTCGGCAAAAATTGGGATTCTGGACCCGCTGGGAAGTGACATTGCGCCCGGCCCAACTGGTTACAGTCAATTAATACGGAGTAATGCCAAGAATCTTAGCGGTTGTTTGAAGAATTAAGGCTTTCAACGGTAAGTTAAAAAAACAAAATTGAACAGGAAAATGTGATGTTATATCATTATAATAGAAAAAAAGTTTTGGGATACGTAGCGGCCTGTTGCACAGCATTGATGTTGTTGACGATATATCCATCTAACGGTTTTGCACAAGCATCTATGGAAAAGCGGATGCAATTGCTCGAGGCAACCTTAAAAGACCTGCTTGATAGAGATGTTGCCAAAGACAAGGAAATCGCCCGTTTGAAACGTGCGCTTGGAAAAAAGCGAGGCATTAAAAAGAAATCAGGACATAGTGGGCATTCGGACCATAGTGGGCATTCTGATCACCACGGCAGCCACTCAGACCCCCATGATAGCCATGACGAATCGCTTGCCTCTACAAATGTTCAAGGTCGAAAGGTGGCGCTGGATTATCTCGGGCTAAGCGTTAATATGGCTGGTGGCTATAGTTCTGAACCAAGTGCTGTTTCGCAGAACTTGACTGCGGGTGGGCACGACCCGAAAGCATCTGGCTTTCGATTGCAAGCCGCAGATTTTGCAATGATGGGAAGTGTTGAACGCGCGTTCGATGCTGAACTTCATATTGCATTTCATATCAATCAGTTGACCGGTGCGACCATTGTTGATTTGGAAGAAGCATTTATGCGAACGAACAGCTTGCCCTACGGTCTTGACATTGAAGCAGGCCACATGTTTACGGAATTCGGTGTACATAACCCAAAACATCTTCATAGTTGGGAATGGATTGATCAACCCGTAGTGATATCACGGATGTTCGGCCCTGATGGTATGCGGCAAACCGGCATGAGGGTTGGCTGGGAGACGCCAAAAGTAGGCCTATGGAAAGCACACCTCCATGTTGGAGCTCAAAATCCAACCGGGGAAACAATGAAAAGTTTTCTAAATAATGATGAAACATTAAGTGATCGGACACGAAACAAAGGCAATGTTAACGGTCTCGATGACCTTGTTTACTTAACTCGGTGGGATAATCGATTTGATTTCGGTAAGACCAAAGTACGCGCTGGTTTTTCCGGTGTTTATGGCCCGAATGCAACTGGACAGTCCGCAAATACACAGATTTATGGAATGGACTTGACGGTAAAACACGCTCTAGCGAAAAAGTGGGATCTACGTTGGACGAATGAACTGATGTACCGACGCTTCCAAGCAGCGTTTGATGAGGCAGGGGGGTTCGAAGCTGATAATTTGATTGATCATGGTTTCTATACTCAGGTAGCATTGGAGTTCAATAATACGTATTGGGCCGGCTTCCGCTACGAACGTGCAACCGGCAGTGGCGATGAAGATACACGAGACAGTAATTCTGATTTAGATCAACGTCAGCGCTACTCTCCAATCGTTGGTTGGCGATTTGCGCCTAACGGTAACCTACGTCTGCAATACAATTACGATAAAGCAGACCATCTTAACGAGGTCGACACTAAAGATGATCCATCAGCTCACGCATTCTGGTTTGGGCTCGATTGGACGTTTGGAGCGGGATCTAAAGGGCACCATGACCATTAAATCTTAGATCCATGTGTGTTGACTGTTGTTCTATCGGCGTCGGGTTCAAGCGAAGCTTATATCTTGTGCGATCGCTACCTCGACGCCGGTATCTTTCTGATATATTGAATAACTATTGCCATTAATGGACGTAGTCCCAGTGTTGCTCCAGTCGCCAGCTATGTCGACGTGATGCCCTTTTTGTCCGCTAATCACCAATGAATTTTCTTTGCCAGTGAGGTCGTTTATCCCTCCGAAGAACCCATTTAAGTTATCGTCGCCAAGCGTAAGTGTTGATGAGTCAAGTGCACTGAGATCGATATGCTCAATATCCTGAATTTGGTCACTGCGCAAATTAGTTAGATTGAATGCTTCAGCCTCTCCAGTAAAATAAAGCGTGTCAGTGCCGGTACCGCCGTCTATTCTAGCAAAACCGAG
>MDTD01068538.1_pt1 | contig 15322 bp, 14 predicted proteins | sample 811221 | NCBI WGS metagenome assembly MDTD01 (sample SAMN05326646, study PRJNA326480) | marine metagenome | isolation source: seawater | place: Pacific Ocean: South West | collected 2011
GATTGGGAGTCAGCCTGGACGCGCATCCTGCAACGCTCAGGCCGAGTAGCAACACGGTCAAAGCGATGGAGATTGGTAATTTGCGGGGAATCATAAAGATCATCGAGTCATCTATTGGTTACGCGTGGTGCCATGGCTTGTGGGAGTGGAAAGGCTGACGTCCTGTCAATTTGCGGACCTGAATTGAACATCGGGCTTTGACCACGGATAGTGTTTTGAGCAGGGTCGGTAGCAGCTTTAGGATTAGGAGCTGGAGGTAAACCGGATTCTTCGGTTTCGGTTTGTATTTCCTCTGTCCGCACAACAATCGTTGGGGGAGAGCCCATCATGGCACCATCGTTAAATAGTGAACTGTGGCGTAATCGTCGTTCACTAGATCGCACCTCCTGATTGCTTGCCAAATATCCGGGAATCAAGGAGAGCCGATTGAGGACAACGGAGTTTTTTGTATGGGGTGAAATGCCGGAAATATGTACGTCGATTTCGCCGACCTTGAACTGCTCACCTTCGTCAATATCAAAGACGACTTCCAATTCGCCGGGGTTTTCCTGAAAGCGAATATCGGGAGTGACCTGTGAGTAGATATATCCGAGTTTCCCGTAGAGGTCCCTCAAGGCGTCGATATCGTTATTCAATTGTCCACGCAGGAAATAGTCTCCGGGTTGAATGGAAACAAGTTTGTTGAGTGATGCATTGGATACTTTTTGATTGCCTTCGACACGCATTGAAGTAATTCGGTAACGAGGTCCTTCGTTGACAATAAATCGCAAGGTGACCCAATGGCCGGAATCGTCATAGTCTATCTGACGGCCAACAGTTGCCTGGAAGTACCCCAAATTTCGGTAGTATCCTATGAGTTTTGCCATATCGCTTTCTACTTTAGAGGGAATGTAATCTCCTCCGATGATCCAGTTAGAGAGCTTTGCTTTGGATTCAAACAGTGTGAGTAGGCGAGCGTCCTGAGCAAGGTGGGGGTCATTCCCAACCACTTCGACAGCAGCGATTTTTTCACGTGGGCCTTCATTGATATAAAAGACCACATCTCGTTCGCCCGGTTTTAATCCTTCGAGAACTGACACGTGAGCTTTCGGGAAGCCGTGATCATGATAGAGTTCCTGAATTTTGCGAGTCGCATCTTCGATAGTAAACAGATCAAGTGCGTCACCAGCTTTAAGGTTTGTTTCCTTGGTAAGCTTCTTGTCGAGGTACATTCGATTGCCAATGTAACGCACGGTCGCGATAGTGGGCCGTTCAAAAACTTCGAAAGTAAGGTGCAATCCCAGATTGGATTTTTTAACTAGCAATCGGACATCCCGAATTAATCCCGTACCATACAACGCTCGTACATCCTCCTGCACAATGGCTGCGTCAAAGGAACGGTCAATACGTGTTTTGATTGTCCCGTATAAACGTTCGCCTGTGAGGAATTGGTTACCTTTGAATTCGATCGAGGCGACCGGCAGGCCCTCATATTGGAGATGTTGTTGCTCTTCTTCCTGTTTCATCTGTTCGGATGTTTGCGGTGTACTGTTTTGTGCTGGTCCCCGCATTCCAGGTGTACCCGGTTGTCGATTCAAGCTGTTGGGCCGTGGAGATCGTGTGGCCCCCGGGAAAATCCCACTAGCTGGTTGTACCTGCCCTGTAGAGCCAGGTCGGAATGTCCCCGGATTATCTGGAACCTGCTGGGCGAATGTAAAGGAGCTCAAGCCAAGGCACAAAATGCATGCGAGGGCTCGAATTCGCAACATCAGGCGTTGATTAAAGGAAGGATGGTTAGTCATTCAATAGATTGCCATGCAAGCATGGAATTAATGTTGTCAATACAAGTCAGTTGGATGTGGCGATGAATGGACACTCGGTGTACTGCCTGTATTAGCAGCACTGGAGTTGTCTGCGCGACACGCGCAGCACCATCCTCGCTGATTATCGCAAAAAATAACGCAAAACAGACTTTGGCGGCAATACAGATTTTGCCGGATCGCGATGCTTAGACTGTTAAATCACGTGGAATCTGTGTGATGCAAACGACTGATTAGAAGGGATCGCTTCCGACGGCACCAGCTTCAGTTCCGGAATTGAAATCATCGAAGGCCTGTAGTCGTTCCGGGGCTTTGTCGACAAAACGGGTGTAGTCCTTTTGCCAGAGGACTTCGATTTCTCCAACCGGACCATTTCGTTGTTTGGCAATAATGATTTCGGCCAGGCCTGCGAATTGTTCGGCGTCTTCACCACGTCGATAGTATTCTTCTCGATGGATAAACATCACGACGTCAGCATCTTGTTCAATAGCGCCGGATTCCCTTAGGTGGCTCAGTTTTGGACGATGGTCAGCCGATCCCTCTGCTTGCCGATTGAGCTGGGAGAGACATAAGACAGGGACTTTTAAATCACGAGCCAGGCCTTTGAGCCGACGGGCGATACGAGCCACTTGTTCCTGCCGCGGATCACGATTGTTGTCAGGCTCGATGAGTTGCAAGTAGTCGATGACCACCAGGCCAATTTGACCATTATGCGTACGTTGAATGCGTCGAGCGGCAGAAGCTATTTCACTAACCGTACGTGTCGGTGAATCATCGACATAGAGAGGGGAGTTTGCTAGTTCACCGGCTTTCTCGACAAGTTTGGCTCGATCTTCGTTGGAGATCGTACCGTTTCTCATTTTATGTCCATTTACTCTTGCCGCACTGCATAGTAGGCGGTCGCAAAGCTCAAGCTGAGACATTTCCAGGCTGATGAACAAGACGGGGGCTTTACCGAGGTGGCAAACATTTTCGGCAATGTTCATGGCCAACGCAGTTTTCCCCATCGAAGGGCGAGCTGCCAGAATAATGAGTTCATTGGCGTGAAAGCCGCCCATCATCCGATCGAGTTCGGTAAAGTGTGTTTCAACACCGTCTTCAGTTTGCTCGCCACTCATACGAGCTTCCATACGGTCCATTGCCTTGTGGAGGATCTCATCGAGTTTGGAGACAGACTGGCCTCCTCGTGCATCTGCGATCCCGAAGACTTTCTGTTCGGCCTGACTCAATAATGCCCGGCAGTCTACGGTTTGTTCATAAGCATCCCGCAGGATTTCCGTACCGACATTAATTAGCGAACGGTAGATAGATTTTTCCCGTACTATTTCGGCATAGTACACAGCATGTGCTGCATTGGGTACAGAGCCACCAAGTTCGGCCAGGTATTTTGTGCCTCCTACGAGGTCATATGCATTCTGGGACTTTAGTTCAGAAACGAGCAGCATCGCATCGATTTTTTTGGCATTGTCATGCATTTCCAGCATGACTTGATAGAGTTTGCGATTGGCTTCGTCAAAGAAGTCATCTCTGCGCACGACCAGTAGCACTTCGTCGATCACGTCCGGTTTGAGTAGGATGCTACCTAAAACTCCACGCTCGGCATCGAGATCGTACGGGGGTTGACGTTGCAATATATCAGCAGTTTGCTGAAGGGAATTGCTTCGTTGGTTGGGGGCAGTGGCCATGGGATTCACGGATGTCGTGGAAAGCAGATGAGTTGCGAATCCTCATTGTACCTAATCGTAGTAAAGGGAAAACTACTTAGGACTCGAAGCGACGTAAAAAAAGCTCTGCTTGCAAGCAAACAGAGCTTTGATAGGTTTTTGTTTGGTCAACCGTTACTCGTCTCCCGCTGGCGGTACAACCCAGACTTTAAGTTCGGCCACTTCGATATCCTGATGTAGACGAATGCTGACAGGGAACAGGCCATGTTCTTTGATTTGACCATCGAGCAGGACATGTTCGTTGTTTACCTGAATGTCTTTGCCGCGTAACGCTCCGACAATTTCGGCAATCCCAACACTACCATAGAGTATGCCTTCTTCATTGGCTTTGGATTCGATCGTGACGCTTTCTTCACTGATCTTGTCTGCGAATTCACGAAGTCCAGCCAGGCGAGCTTCCTGTTGTGCTCTGATTTTAGCTCGGTGCTTTTCCACCATGCGTTTATGGTGTTCGGTCGCCACAGTGGCCAGACCTTGTGGAATTAAAAAGTTGTTGGCAAAGCCAGGCTTGACTTCGACAAGGTCTCCAGAGTGTCCGAGGTTGTCGACCGACTGGATCAGCAGTAGTTCAACTCCGCCGTTAGGTCCTTTAGGTAGACGCTTCAGAGTTCGTTTTTGTTCCGGGCTTCTTGGCATGGGTCTGTGTTACTTATTAAAGGTGTCAGTTAGTTTGTTTGGTTAAAACGGAATGTCGTCATCTGCCGGCGGCATTCCCTGAGACGCAGGCGGATCGTTGTAAAAACCGCCTGGTCCGTTGTCTTGTTGTGGTGGAGCAGACTGGCTTGGTGCTCCGCCGTACGATGGTTGCCCGCCGTATTGAGGTCCGCCGGAACTCTGTGAGTTCTGGTTGTATCCTTCTGGTGCTCCGCCGCCACCGCCGCCATTGCGAGGTAGCATCTGCATCCGATCACCGGTCACTCGCAGTCGACTACGTTTTTGACCGGTTTGTTTGTCTTCCCACTGATCAAGTCGAAGTCGTCCTTCGATCATGATTCCCGAACCTTTACCGAGGTATTGGTCGGCAACTTCAGCGGTTCGTCCCCAGAGGGTGACATCGACGAACGTGGTTTCTTCCTGCCACTGTCCATCTTGACCTTTTCTACGGTCATTGATAGCTAAAGTGATATCCGTTACCGCAGTTTGATTTCCTGTGTACTTTAATTCGACGTCTCGCGTCAGATTACCCATCAGGATAACTTTATTAAAGCTCGCCATTTGCCAACACTCCTTTGTTAAATTCCTAGTCTTGTGAATGACATGCGTACCGTTTCGGCGCAATGTATTAGAACAAAACTAACAGGGCAAGTAAATCAACACCGACATCACCTGGTTATGCTCAGTCGGTGGGGGACTTGTAAACTTACGAAAGCTTACTCAGCTGCTACTTCTTCCGTTGTTTCCGCAGCATTGTCTGAGGACTCTTCCTGTGGTTCTTCAACCGTCGATTCTCCCTTTGCGTGTGCGACCAGGTGATCGACAAGGCGAGGGTCAATTTTCAGAGTCAGACTTCGCATGACGTTATCGTTGAGCTGATTTGCTCGTTCGAATTCCGTCAGTTTGGAGCCTTCCAGACGAAAGTAAGTTAACCAATAGGTACCTTTACGGTTCCCATTGATTGGGTAAGCCAATTTTTGCTCGCTCCACAATCGTGAGACAAGGATTTCTCCGCCAATGGAGCTTGCCGCATTATTGATAGACTCCTGAACCCCATGAGGATCACGAGCATATCGATTGGAATCGAGGATGAACATGCATTCGTAAACGTTTGCAGCCAAGGTTAATTCTCCTAGTACTTCGTCGCACTCAGTTGGGATTACGATTTCCCTGATTTGTAAATGGTCGTTATGTTTCGTACGAGTTCGTATTATGTTTTCGGTTGTATTGGTTCATACAGAAGTCAATTCCGTTTTGAACCCAATCTGCCACGGCTCCGGTTGCGGTCTCCACGACTCGCTCGATGTCAGTTTTTTCAGCTTTACTGAATCTACTTAACACGTAGTCTGCCGTGTCCCACTGCGGAGGTGGCGTGCCCACACCAATTCGCAAACGGGGGATTTCCTGTGTCCCTAGTTTGTTAATGATGTCTTTTAGGCCGTTTTGTCCACCGGATGACCCCTGAGGCCGAAACCTCATAATGCCAACCGGCAGGCTAATGTCATCACAGATGACAAGGATGTCTACTGGGGACAGTTTGTAAAAATCGCTTGCAGGCCGAACACTTCGACCGCTCGCATTCATGTACGTCATGGGGCATAGTAACAAGCCCTTTTCAGTACCGAATTGTGTTTCAATCACTTCGCCTTCAAAACGAGTTTTCGGTTTGCTGGTTCCGTGCCGAGAGGCAAGTCCCGCAAGAACTTGCCAACCTACGTTATGACGGGTGTCCTGGTATTTCTTTCCGGGATTTCCCAGTCCAACGATTAATTTCATGGCACCAGGGTTACTGTGATTAAGTTGTTTGTTGGAAGCCGTTGGCGGCGATCAAACCTTACTGGTCATCTCCGTTGGCGTCTTCTTCAGCTGAATCGTCATCAGCTGCCGTTTCTGTTTCTGTTGTTTCTTCTGCTGCAGGTGCTTCCGAGGATTCTGCTGCATCGCTCTCAGCTTCGTCAGCTGGTGCATCAGCAGTAGCTGGAGCAGCTGCGCCACAGGTGACCACAACAGTTGTCGGGTCACTCAGTAGGCTCACTCCCTCAGGTAACTCAAGGTCGCCAAGAGTAATCGTGCTGTCGGTTGTCAGTGACGAGATGTCAGCGACAAGCGATTCGGGAATATTCATGGCCGGTACAATTGCAGCTGTTGTGCGAACGACCTGGTGGATTGCGTCCTCGGCATCCCCGGTCAGGCTAATCGTTAATTCCACTTCGATCGTGGCATCCGCATCCATACGAGTTAAGTCGACATGCAGAACGGTGGTTCCCAGAGCATCCCATTGGAGTTCCTGAATTTGGGCGCTTTCAGTAACCACACCTTCGAGCTGAATGTAAGGCTGGTTATTACGAATCGCAGCGTTCACTTGAGATTGAGGAATTGATAGGTGAACGACTTCCTTTTCCTGTCCATAAAGGATTGCAGGTACTTTACCCGCTCGGCGTAAACGTCGAGTGTTGGCTGAACCGGTTAATTCGCGTGCTTCTGTTTGAAACAATTCCGCCATGGAATTCTTCCTCTATTCAATAAATTGGTTAACGGTTGGTTAACGATTGGTTATCTATCGGTAGCCTCAAATAAATCCTAAAACGTCTTCATCCAGACATCTTAATTCAATAATTTAACAACTGTTTTCAAGTGTATGATTGAATTCTCAGGATCTCCGCAGATGCAAAGCTAAAACTTTGTAACTGCCCCCTGTATAGGCTTTCTATAGGGGTCAAACAGATCATTTTGCCATAAAGACGGTGGATTACAAGGCCTAATGCAGCCCAACCACCCCACAGAATCCAAGATTTTTAACCGGTTTTATGCAGCGGTAAATCCAGACATCGCAGGTTCGTTTTAAGCAGAACTTGGTTCCGGAGTGAGCAAATCCTAATCATTTGAACGGAAAACAGCGACAATATCGTCGACCGGGACAACAAATAGCTGATTGTCGTGTTCAAATTCAACCGGAATGGCGTCTTTAGGATGAAAGAGTACTTTGTCGTATTGTTTTAACGGCATTTCATCGTCATTTTCAACAACGGCTGAGATGGCAACGATTCGACCTGTGATTGTCGGGATTTCTGCTGCATCAGGTAACGCTATTCCGCCTCGGGTCTCGCGTTTCGGCTCGTCTTTACGAACAAGAATCCGAGCTCCAATGGGTTCTACCGTTTCGTACGTTTTACGTTTAGCCATCGTCGAAAATAGACTCCAAATATCAAATCATTAAGGTGTAATAGCCAAGTTGCCTAGCGGCTATTGGTAACAGGCTATCACCTGCGTGTAGGTAATTACTCCGGTTGTTCCGGTTCGTAGTTGGCGAAAATATCACTGATTGACTGATCATGGTGAACGCGTTTAATGGCTTCAGCCAGTAGCGGAGCAACCGTAAGCTGTTTGATTTTACTGACTTTACTTGCTTCGCCAAGCGGGATTGTATCGGTAACGACGACGCTCGTAATAGGAGACTCTTCGAGTCGTTCCAGAGCCGGACCACAAAAGACTCCATGAGTTGCTGCCACATGAATCTCGCTGGCCCCTGCATTTTTAACCAGGTTGGCCGCTCCGCAAATGCTCCCGGCTGTACTAATCATATCATCGAACATGAGTGCAACTCGGCCTTCAATCGGACCCCCAATTAGATTTTCCTGTGTGGTCTCCAAAGCGCTAGCGCGGCGTTTGTCGACAATCGCCAGTTTTCCGCCCAGCCTCCGCACGTGTCCGATGGCACGTTTGATACTGCCTTCGTCCGGACTCACAACCGCAAGATTATCTTCATGGATTCCCTGGTCAATAAAATACTTGTTAAGTACGGGTGCTGCGTAGAGATGGTCCACAGGTACATCAAAGAATCCCTGAATCTGGGCTGCATGGAGATCTATGGTCAGTACCCGGTCAGCGCCAGCACGCGTGATGAGATTGGCACAGAGTTTGGCTGCGATAGGCACGCGTCCCTCATCCTTGCGATCCGATCGAGCGTAGCCAAAGTAAGGAATGACCGCCGTGATACGCGAGGCACTGGCTCGCTTGCAGCTGTCAATCATGATCAACAACTCCATCAGATTGTCATTGACCGATGGTGATGTAGGTTGGATGAGAAAAACATCTCTCCCCCGAACATCTTCCTCGATCTTGCAATGCTTTTCCCCGTCTGGAAACGTGCTGAGTGAGATTTCTCCCAGACTCAAATGCAGAAATCCACAAATGTCTTCAGCCAATTGAGGATTGGCACCACCACTAAAGATCTTTAGTTCACGCATTTAGTAACCTAACTTTCTCATTTCGTCTTCCACCAATCGAAGTTGCTGCTGGGTGTTCACACTGAGCGCTTCACATGGTTGAAGAACAGCTTTCGCATCCACTGCCTCTCCTTGTGCCAGCAGAATAGCAGGACAGTCGGTGAGGTAGTATTCGTTCTGAGTGTTATTTGTTTTCAATTGCTTAAGAGACCATTGTAAATGATGTGAATCAAAAACGTAGGTACTCATATTGACTTCCTGGATCAAACGCTGGTCTTCGGAAGCATCTTTGTGCTCTACAATTCCGGTGAATTCACCCTCAGCATTACGGACAATTCGACCCAATCCGGTAGGGTCTTCGCTTATTAGGGATCCTAGTACGCAGGCAAGCTGCTGTTCGCGTTGAAATTCCAACAGGGCCTTGATCGATTCGGATTGGATTAAGGGTGAATCACCCGTAACGACCAAAACCTGTCCGTTGTGCTCGGTCAGATGTTGCTGACACATTTGCACGGCATGTCCGGTCCCCAGGCGTTGATGCTGGGTCGCAAAGGCAATATTAGGATCCCCGGCGAACTCTTCACGGACAAGATCTTCCCGAAAACCAACTACTAATACGATTTTGGAAATTCCGGCACTTTGCAGAGCGTTGACGACATGTCTGGCCAGAGGTTGGCCACAGACAGGGAAAAGTACTTTGGGTATTTCCGAATTCATCCTCGTACCCTGTCCAGCGGCCAGCACAATTGCCAATGTTCCGGTTTCTGAAACAGGTGAGGAGTCTGGTTTTTCAGCGGTTTCGGACATAGCGAAACGAGTTGAACTCGTTGGCCTTGCTTAATCATCAGTTGCCGTTACAGTTCGCGAGGGCGAAGCCTCTTGGGTATCAATATCATGCCACGAAAAGAATTTGGATTCTAGGGGCTAACAGATTGGGTCATCGTAAATCTTTCGGCAGCACTCGCCCGGCCTGATTCTGTTCGTTGACACCCAGAACAGTCTGGGTCTAGAATAACCTGTTTCCACCTGCGGAAACGTCCTCAGTAGGGTGTCTTAGGGCACCGCCTGAGAGCAACAAACTTCGGTAAACATAAAGCAATGCAAGACGCAATCCAAAAAGCAGACACACTGATCGAAGCCTTAGGCTGGATTCGACAGTTTCGTGGCAAAACGACTGTGATCAAACTTGGTGGTAGCATCATGAAAGATGAAGCTGCGCTGCGACATGTATTAGTCGACATCGTCTTTATGGAGACGGTCGGCATGCGACCGGTGATTGTGCATGGTGGAGGAGCGGCAATTAGTGCTGCCATGGATGAAGCAGGTATTGCTCCGAATTTTATTCAAGGGCGTCGGGTAACCGATCAGGCGACTCTTGAAATTGTTGAAAAAGTCCTTGCCGGTGAAGTTAATCAACGACTGGCCGACCTCATCGAAGAGATTGGTGGCCGAGCGATGACGCTGAATTTTGAAAGCACGCCAGTTCTACTGGGCGAGAAACTCGAACTAAGCGTCGAGGGCGAGTCTGTGGATCTTGGATTTGTGGGACGGGTGACTGAGGTCGAGCGAGCCGTTATCGAAAACTTGTGCTACGCAGGTACGATTCCGGTCATCCCTTCCATGTGCCTCGATCAAGACAATCAGAAATATAACGTCAATGCTGATACAGCTGCCACCACAGTGGCTCAGCTGCTGGGCGCCGAGAAACTAGTATTTCTCAGTGACGTAAACGGAGTCCGTAGAGATAGAGATGATGAGCAAACACTGATCAATTCATTATCTGCCAGCGAAGCTAGGAATTTGATCTCCGAAGGAGTCATTGATAGTGGTATGATTCCCAAAGTGGAGGCGTGTCTCGAAACGCTCGACCGTGGTGTCCAAAAAGTTCACATCATTGATGGTCGGATTCGGCATTCGTTGCTGTTAGAAATTTACACGAGTTCAGGTATTGGAACTCAAATCACAAAATAAAGGCTTCCAGCATTTCATGTTGAAGCTGGCCAAAGGTTTGGCCGAATTTACCTATTTCCATTTTAAACACCCATTACGAGAGGATCTGTGCCATGGATAACCAATTCCTAAGCTCAACCGATACAGTCGAACTGTTCCGACAATATGTAGTGCCCAATTACGGTCGCTATAGTGTGAATCTCGTACGCGGTGAAGGCTCAACTATTTGGGACGCTGAAGGCAATAAATACCTCGATTTGTTCCCGGGATGGGGATGTAATTTGCTCGGGCATTGCCCCGAGCCTGTGGTGAAGGCGGTTCAGAAACAGGTCGAAACCCTGATTCATGTGCCAAATTCGTGGCATCTCGAGTCTCAGGGACGATGGGCTCAGCTCCTGAGCGAACGAAGCTTTGGTGGACAGGCCTTTTTCTGCAATTCCGGTGCGGAAGCTAACGAAGCTGCCATCAAACTTGCTCGACTTCACCACGGTCCTTCAAGATATAAAATCATCACGTTTGAAGGTGGATTTCATGGCCGAAGCCTGGCAACGACTACGGCGACAGCGCAGCCCAAATACCACGAAGGTTTGGGGCCGTTAGTGGCAGGGTTTCAATACGCCCCGCACGGTGATCTGGAAGCGGTCAAGCAACTGATCGACGATGAAACGTGTGCCATCATGATCGAACCGATTCAGGGTGAAGGAGGAGTTCGTATTCCGCCTGCAGGATTCCTTCAAGGCCTACGACAGTTGGCAAATGAAAATGACTTGTTGCTCATCTTTGATGAAGTGCAAACCGGTTGTGGACGAACAGGTAAATGGTTTGGTTATCAATACTTCGATGTCACTCCGGATGTGATCACTCTGGCTAAAAGCCTTTGTGGAGGTGTTGCCGGCGGTGCCATGTTGACGACAGCGGAAATCGCTCCCAGTTTGCGACCAGGAATGCATGCGGCGACCTTTGGAGGAAACCCCATTGCATCAGCTGCAGGTATTGCGACCCTGGAAATGATTGAGCAGGAAAATTTACTTGATAATGTCGCCGTGCTGGCTGAACTGTTTCAATCTCGATTTACCGAGTTGCAAAAAGACTGTCAATGGATCAAGGAGGTCCGAGTGGCCGGTATGATGGTCGGTATTGAACTGGAAGTCGAAGGAGCCACGGTCGTTCAGCAATGCCTTGAGCGAAATCTACTGATCAACTGTACGCAGGGTAATGTTATTCGCCTGTTACCTGCGATGAATCTGACCACCGAACAGGCGAATGAGGGGATCGATATCCTGTCCGGCGTTTTGCGTGATTTACAAGCATAACGCTCCGGACCTGATTCAACATCCATCTGGCGATTACACTCTTAGCTAATGCGAGAGTCTCTGAAGGTATTAATAGCATGAGACATTTACTTTCCCTATTCGATTTAACGACGGACGAAATTCAAGACATTCTTAAGCTGGCTGCCGAATTGAAGGCTGAACTGCAGGCGGGAAATCGCGTTGCGCATTTGGCAAATCACAATCTGGCGTTGCTGTTTGAAAAACCTTCATTGCGAACGCGTGTTAGCTTTGAATGTGGAATGAGCCAACTGGGCGGTCACGCGTTGTTCTTAGGTCAGGACGTCGGTTGGGGTAAACGCGAAACGCCGAAAGACTTCAGTGAAGTTCTCAGTGAATATGTTGATGTGATTGCCTGCAGGAGTTTCAAGCACGAAACTGTGGAGCAATTGGCTCAGTACTCCAGTGTACCTGTGATTAACGCTCTGACTGAATACTCACACCCGTGCCAGGCTCTGGCTGATGTGTTTACCATTCAGGAAGAATTTGGAGAATTACAGGGCCGACATTTAGTGTTCGTTGGAGATGCGAATAATGTCTCGCGATCACTGGCAATTGCTTGCGGAAAACTGGGCCTTCGGTTTACTTTGGCCTGCCCAGCTTCCTATCAATTTACGGCAGAAGAAAAGGCAGAAATCGAATCAGGTTGTGGCGACTTTGAATTCACTCATACCGATGATGCCATGCAGGCTGTGGCAGATGCAGATGCCATTTATACAGACGTCTGGGCAAGTATGGGGCAGGAAAAAGAGCAGAAGCAACGTGAACAGGATTTCGCTCAATTCCAAGTCAATGAGGAATTGATGGCTGCCGCTCCCGGACATGCAATCTTTCTGCATTGTCTACCGGCAAAACGAGGCCAGGAAGTGACCGACGGTGTCATGGATGGTACTCAAAGTCGGATTATTGCTCAGGCTGGCAACCGAATGCACGCGCAAAAAGGGCTGTTGGTTTGGCTGTTGAACAGTTAGACAGATAGACAGTTAGGCAATTATCTTCAGTTATCTAATGCAGTTTTTTGTATCTTTGTTAGTTGTCGAATGCCTTTTTTGGCAAGTCCCAGAAGTTCACCGAGTTGGTCTTCACTGAACGTACTTTCTTCTCCTGTGCCCTGGATTTCCACAAACTGACCTTTCCCGGTCATGACAACGTTCATATCGACGTCTGCAGCAAAATCAAGTTCATAATCCAGATCGAGATAGGCTTTGCCATCTATAATGCCGACACTGACGGCGGCGAGGCTGTCTCGTAAAGGGGACTTCCCGGGATTGGGGAGTTCATTGCGAAAGCTGTTGATCGCATCCATCACGGCGATATAAGCTCCGGTGATACTTGCGGTCCGAGTGCCTCCGTCGGCCTGGAGAACATCGCAATCGATGGCGATCGAACGTTCGCCGAGGGCATCGAGGTCGGCGACTGCCCGGATGCTGCGGCCAATCAGTCGTTGGATTTCGGTGGTACGACCATCTACTTTGCCTCGGTCACGCCGCTTACGCGGACTGGTGCTTGAAGGGAGCATATTATATTCGGCTGTGATCCAGCCTTTGCCTTTACCTTCCATCCAGGGCGGCACCGAGTTTTCCACACTGGCGGTACAGAGTACCACCGTGTTGCCGGCAGAAAAAAGTACACTGCCAGGGGCTTTATTGGTGAAGTGGCGTTTGACCGAGATTTCTCGAAGTTGATTTGCGCGACGTTTTTTGGCCTTTGCCATGACAAATTCCTGTGTTGAGCTTAATTGTATTGTTTGAATCATAAAAAATGCACAGGCGTTTTCATGTCCTGTGCATTTTATGTGGTATGTAGTCTGAGCTGGCGATTACATTGGGAAGCCGCCTTCGCCACCTGCGCCGCCACTGCCGGGATCCATCATGCCGCCCATGCCACCGCCTTCCATACCGCCCATCATTCCACCTCCGGAATTTTCCGAGGGTGCATCAGGCTGGTAGTTGTAGCGTTCCCAAAGATCGGTGTCGCCAATCTCATTTTGCACGGTGAAATTGCCGTCCTTGTCAAATAGCACAAATTCGCCCGGAGCGAAGATGGCATTGTCTTTGGAAAACAGTTTTTCGTAAGTCGTTCCTTTGAAAAGATCTTCACCCCCTCGTAGGTCTCCTACGACAACATTTGTCTGGAAAGCATAACCGGGAAGCCCATTAATAATCTCAGAAATGGGGTGACCATACTCTCCGTCCGCCACGAAATTCAACAGGGCGCCCCGTTGAACACTGCGGTCAATTGTTACATCGACTGCACGCCGGGTATCAAAGACTATCGGTTTTAGAATGCCTACGGGTTCGGAGTCGACATACAACGCGCCATTAGGAGCGCGTGTTTCGCGGGCCGCTTCCACAGAACCAGCTGCAATGAGCGTCGGATCCGGAACGGTGATGGCATCACAGGGAGCACTCCATTCAGTTTTGCGGAACCACTGTGGTTGTCCGTTGGCAGCATTCGCTCGCAGTTGTTTTACGCGAGCCAACACATCGGCATCGAGTGACTGATCCGATGGAGTGTTGTGGTCCTGATATTCATCTTCCGGGTTACTATTTGGGAGGTTAGGGTCTTCAATCCAAAGTTGGACACGGTAACGATACGTACGTCCAATTTTGGCTGAGAAGTCGAAGAAGCGAACCATTTTGTAGTCGGGGATGTTTGCGGACAGCATGCTACCCATACCACCTCCCATGCCGCCCATCATACCGCCCATACCCATGCCGGACATGTCACCCATGCCGCCCATCATACCGTCCATGCCGCCCATACCCATGCCGGACATGTCACCACCCATGGCTCCGCCCATGCCACCGGCCATATCGCCACCCATGCCAACAGCGTTATTGGTGTTATTCTTAGGCTTTCGGCCGCTACCCGGGAGGTTGTTGTCGACAGCTTCTTCAGGAGTTTCTTCCTCGGTGTTTTCATCCTCTGTGTTCGCTTCGGATTCCGGAGCCTGGCCGGCGAGTGGAACTTCAGGGTGTCGCAGGATGTCGTTGATGTCACGTAACATGACCGGAGGACAGCTGAGAGAAATGAAATCATTCAAATGTGTTCCATTGACAATTTCTGTAGCAGTGCCATGCCAGCGATCAGCGATTCGGTTGTGATCACGAGTACTCAGCAGATATTCCCAGTTGTATTCGCCTTCAGCCTGTTGGGGATTATCCGTGATGTCGACACGTTCGACGGTCATAAAGACATAGTCCGGACGGTCTCGCATCGCTTCATATCCGGAACGCATTGCCAGAGCTCGTTCGAATTCATCGAATTGTTTTTTGAAGGGGACTAATGCAGTGACACCGACGATTGTTTGGGCAACAGCAACAGAAGTCCCTTTAGGTTCGTTGTTTGTCCCAGGCGCATTTCCACCGCCCCCTTCAGCTCCACCGGCCATGCCGCCCATCATACCGCCCATGCCGCCGGCCATGTCACCGGCCATGTCACCACCCATCATACCGCCCATAGCACCACCAGCACTTCCGCTGGGGCGATAGCCAAGTATTTGTCCTCGATCTGCGCGTAAGCGTCGGACCGTTCCACCACCACCGGCGTCACCACCCATCATGCCGCCCATATCGCCGCCCATGCCTGCCATACCGCCCATCATTCCGGCCATAGCGGCTGCGCCACCATCATCA
>MDTD01094836.1_pt1 | contig 15322 bp, 2 predicted proteins | sample 811221 | NCBI WGS metagenome assembly MDTD01 (sample SAMN05326646, study PRJNA326480) | marine metagenome | isolation source: seawater | place: Pacific Ocean: South West | collected 2011
GACAAGTTAACTGGCATCCGACGGAAGATGATGAAGGCAATTACAGCATTATTATCCAGGTTGATGATGGACGTGGTGGCAGTGCTCAGCAGTCTTACAACTTGACCGTCGAAACAGTACCCAATCGCCCACCCTTGTTCGTGACCACGCCGGTGTTGGATGCCAACGTAGCTACAGCGTACACCTACGATGCGGATGCGACGGATCTGGATGGTGATGTGTTGGCCTATACACTGGTGTCTGGTCCGACGGGGATGAGTATTGATGCCGCGACTGGCGTTGTGACATGGGAGCCGACGGATGATCAACTTGGCCAAAGCAGTGTGTCCATCCTTGTGGAGGACGGCCAAGGCGGGCAGGCGACGCAGGATTACACGATTCTGGTATCGCCGGAAGAAGGCAACCATGATCCGTACATTGTCAGCGATCCTTCAACCCACGTGGTATTGGCAGGTGAAAGCAACAGCGGTAATGGCAACGTGTCCCCGGACATGATTCTTGCCAACCTCACGGACGGTCAAAGCCAGGTGACCACGGTCAGCTACACCCGCGAATTGATCGGCCAGACCAATACCGGCTCGATTGATACGCAGGAATCGGGCGTGCTTTCCGGACAGTTATTCAATGACCAGAACCGCGATGGCATCAAAGGCGATGACGAATTGGTTCTGTCGGGATGGACAGTGTATCTGGATGCCAATGACAACGGGCAGTTGGATGCTGGCGAAACAAGCGTTGTGACGGATGCAGCAGGTAATTACCGCTTTGAAGGATTGGCACCCGGCGATTACATCATCGGCCAGGTTCTGCAAAGTGGATGGGATCAAACCACGCCACAACAAACCTATTTCTGGGAAGCCTTGGCAGACTTCTACGATCCGCGTACCGACTCCGGTATTGAGGGCGCTGCAGCGAGTCTGATTGACGGCAAGATTTATGTCAGCAACGGCTACAGGTATTACGACTCAAGCCTGCTGTCCGTTTATGACATTCAAACCAATACCTGGACGCACGACTCAAGTCTGTTGCCCAATGCGCCATATGGTCTTTCGGAAACCGGTGGCGCCACGGCCAATGGCAAACATTACGTGCTTGGCGGACGAGGTGCCGAATCCAAGCTGCAGGAATATGATCCGGTGACCAATACCTGGACGGTCAAAGCCGATCTGCCTTATAACATCGAAGGTTTTGGTGCGGCAAGTTGGGACGACAAGGTCTATCTGGTATCCCGCAAGGGAACCGCTGTCTGGGACCCTGACACCAATGCCTGGACGACCTTGGCAACCATGCCCAATTACCTGGTACGTACGGAAGCCACCGTTGCCTTGGATGGCAAAATCTACGTCTTTGGTGGGCGTGACGATAATCAGGGAGGTGTCTCCGTCAGCACGGTACAGATTTACGATATCGCAACAGATACCTGGAGTTTGGGCACAGATATGCCTACACCGCGATTTGCCGCCTTGGCAGGTGTGATCGATGGAAAGATCGCGGTGTTTGGTGGGTACGATGATTATGTTGGTTACAACTACAGTGCAACAGAATTCTATGACCCGCAAACCGATACCTGGACGACAGGTCCTGACATGGTTTGGGGCGCCAGTGAAATTGCTCAGGGTGTTATTTTTGATGAGACGGGTGTGTATGCCATGGGTAGTGGCATTTACGGCATTTCACTAACTTATGCTCAGCATCTGGATTCCTTGCAGGGCGTCCATCGTGTCACACTTGCTGCTGATGACGGTGAGATTCATCTTGATTTCGGTAGCGCTCAGCAGCTATGGGATATGGACGTGCAGAGCAGTGTTAGTCAGTTCCCGGTGGACAATCTGACAGGCGTGGTGGAAAACGTGGCTGCCGGTCAGACGGTATCGTTTGATATTCAAATGACAGGTGATGGTGATGGCCACGCCTTTGATCTGCAATTTATGGTGGACCAGAACATCGTCGGGTCCATCCCGGTAGCGATCAACCAACAGTACACTTATGACGTTGATGCGATTGATGCCGATGGCGATCCGTTGACTTATACGTTGACCCAGGGACCGGCTGGTGCCGATATCGACGCGCAAACCGGCTTGCTGGACTGGACGCCGACGCAGGATGGGACGTATGACTTTACCGTTGAGGTATCCGACGGTCGCGGCGGGCGGGATGTTCAGACGTGGACCGTCGTTGTTGAGCTGGACAATGCTGGTAACGTGGCCCCGGAATTTCAAACCACGCCCGATATCCTTACTGCCGAAGTTGGCAGAACATGGGCCTACGATGCGCAGGCGACGGATGCCAACTCGGACAAGGTGACTTATTACCTGGTCGATTCGCCTGTCAATCAAAGTTACGCGCTGGACCCGGACACAGGTTCCTTTGAATGGACACCGGCGCAGGCGGGGGATTACACCTACACCTTGCGTGCTGACGACGGGCATGGCGGCTATACCGATCAAAGCTTCACGATTTCGGTTTCTTTGCCTCAACAAGCCAGCAATGACGCGCCCGTGTTTGTCAGTACGCCCGACACCAGCGTCGATGCACTGACGCGCTTTGTCTATCAGTTGCAGATCACCGATCCGAATGCGGATGTGGTGAATATCGATGTTCCATTACGGCCTGACGGTATGGCCTACGACGCACAAAGCAAGCAACTGATCTGGGAGCCGTCAGCAGATCAGGTCGGCAGTCACACGGTGATTCTACGTGCAACCGACACGCAGGGGGCAGTGACATTGCAGGTATTCACGCTCGTGGTCAACGCCTCCAATGGAACACCCATCTTCACGATGACGCGCTTGGACGATGCCGCGGTGGGCGTGGCTTACCAGACTGTCGTTGCGGCAGTTGACCCGGATAACGATGATTTAACTTACAGCCTGATCGATCCTGTCGGCAACATGGTTATTGATCCAGACACGGGTACGCTTAACTGGACACCGCAGGCATCGGACTTGGGACAAGCTGCGGTCACGGTTCGTGCAACGGACAGCCGTGGTGCGTTCATCGAACAGACCTTCAGTATTAATGTTTCCCAACTGGCGGTCAATACGGCGCCGAGCATTTCCTCATCGCCCACAGGTCCCGCTTTGGCAGGAATGTCATATCAATATGCCGTGACCGCTGATGACTCGGATGGCGATGTTCTTGCCTACAGTCTCACGCAGGCGCCCGATGGGATGACCATTGACGCCCAGACCGGTGTGTTGACATGGACTCCCGACAGTGAGTTGATCGGCAACAGTGTTGACGTGGTCGTGCGCGTCGGTGACGGTCGTGGTGCGTATGCAACGCAGTCCTTTAGCCTGTCGGTCGCTGAGCAGTCAGTTGCCAACAATGATCTGCCGACGATTTCATCCAGTCCCACTGGTCCCGCTTCGATTGGTCGCCTGTATCGTTATGCCGTCATGGCCAATGATGTCAACGGGCAGGATTTGACTTACACACTCACGTCAGGTCCCGACGGTGCTGTCATCGATCCGGTGACAGGTGTGTTGACATGGACACCAACAGACCTGCAGGTCGGCACGCACACGATTACCATCGAAGTCTCCGACGGACTTGGCAGTGTGACCCAATCCTTTGACCTTGATGCGGTAGCTGACAGCAATAACTCCGCGCCCAGCATTGATTCGACACCCACCGGTCCTGCCGTCGTCGGTCTGCCCTGGCAATACGCGATCCAAGCCAGTGATGTGGATGGCGATCAGGTGACGATGTCCTTGACTGATGCTCCCGCCGGTGCCGTGCTTGATGCTGTGACCGGTATTTTGTCGTGGACACCAGATACTGATGGGCAGTTTGATTTTGCGATCACAGCCAGTGACGGGCGCGGTGGCCTGTTGACACAAACCTTCAGCCTGCAGGTGAATCTGCCTGAAAATGCAGTCAATACAGCGCCTGCGATTTTCAGCACACCGGTTGGACCGGCGATTGCCAATGAGCTTTACACCTACGCTTTTGCTGCCAGCGATGCCGATGGTGACCCACTGATCTACAGTCTGGACAGCGCGATTGCCGGCATGAGTATTGATGCCCAGACTGGCGTCCTGACATGGACGCCTGACAGTGCACAGATCGGCAGTACCCAATCGGTGACTATACGCGTGGATGACGGTCGTGGGGGTGTGCTGACACAGACATTTGATCTGGATGTGGTGGACAACACACAGCAGGACAATGCTGCTCCAAGCATCAGTTCAACACCTACCGGCTCTCCGGTCGTTGGACGTGCGTACCGATATCAAGTCCTTGCAAGTGATCCTAATGGGCAAGTCCTCAGCTATGCTTTGACCGATGCGCCGCAGGGCATGCAGATTGATCCGGTGTCCGGCTTGATGACGTGGACACCGGTGGATGATCAGGTGGGTGATACCTCGGTTGCGATCACCGTCAGCGATGGCACGAACACCATTGAGCAGACATTCACCTTGACGGTTCTCAGTGATGCCAGCAACAACGCGCCATTGATCAGTGAAGTGACATTCAGCACCGCTGCCATTGACACACCGTTCCGTTACCAGGTACTCGCCAGTGACAGTGATGGTGATCTGCTGCATTACGCATTGACCGGTGCGCCCACGGGCATGAGCATTGATGCGGTGACCGGTCTGATCACATGGACCCCCACCACAGACCAGACGGGCGATCACGCATTAACCATTGCGGTCTCCGATGGCAGGGGTGGTCTAACCACTGTGACGCAGACTCTCACGGTTCAACAGGCACAGAACAACCACGAGCCGACCATCATCAGCAATCCACGCACCAGCACGCAGATGGACAAGCTCTATCGCTACGATGTCCTGGCAACCGATCCTGATGCCGGTGATATAGCGAACCTGACATTCAGTTTGCTTGAAGCACCAACAGGCATGACCATTGACAGTAGCAGTGGGGCAGTGACATGGACACCTGAAAGTGGCCAACTCGGTGATCATGTCGTGACGTTGAAGGTGACCGATTCGCAGGGTGCATCACAGACCCAAAGCTATACCATCACGGTGACGCAGGAATCAGCCAATGCCGCGCCGGTGATCACTTCGACGCCGGATACCTCAGCCAAGGTGGATCAAACCTACCGGTACACACTCACTGCCAATGATCCGGACAATGACACTGTTGTCTTCCTGCTGGAAAACGCGCCGCGTGGCATGTCGATCAGCCAGACGGTTTCCGGTCAGGCGGTTTTGACCTGGCAACCTGATGCGGATCAGCTTGGTACGCACACGGTTCAGATTACCGCCATGGATCCATATGGTGCCAGCAGCGATCAGACCTTCACTTTGACGGTCAAGGGCGGGAATGCCGCGCCGCTGTTTACCACCACTGCCAATTCGCAGGCTGTTGTGGGGCAGGCATATGACTACACCGTGCAGGCATCGGACTCTGATGGCGATGTCGTGACCTATCAATTGCTTTCAGGTCCGGGCAACATGAGTATCAATACCCAGACAGGCACGATCAATTTCACGCCCGTCCCCGGCCAGGAAGGCACAATCGACAATATCACCATTGCTGCAATCGATGCCTTGGGTGCAGTGAGCACGCAGACCTTCAGCCTTGTTGTCGAGGCAGCGCCACCCAATGCCCGTCCGATCATCACATCCAATCCCGGCAACTATGCCATCGTGGGTGTGCCTTATGAATATCAGTTGATCGCAACCGATGCAGATGATCCCACCGGCACATCATTGACCTTCAGTCTCCTCTCCGGCCCAGCCGATGCGACATTGGATGCCGTCACCGGCATGCTCTCCTGGATCCCCTCAAGCACAACGACCACGCAATTCTCCATTGCGGTCTTTGATGCCCAGGGGGCCGGTTCGATCCAGAATTTTGCGATCCAATCCCGTGAGAATAACGCGCCTGTGATCAACTCAACACCTGTTGAATCAGTGACCGCCGGCGCGTTGTATCGCTATTCCGTTCAGGCATCGGACCCCGATGGTGATGCACTAACCGTTGAACTGATCCAAGGCCCAGCAGGCATGGTGCTCGACGAATACAACCGTCTGAACTGGAGCTCTGACCAGACACTTGATGCAACGCCAGGCAGTAGTCAAACCGTCACACTCCGTGTCACCGACGCATATGGTGCCCAGGTTGAACAGACCTTTGACTTGACAGTGATTGCTGATCATCAAGGCCCGAGTGTTTATGTCATTCCCTCCACGCAGAATCCTGAGCTTAACGAGCCCATGACCATTGCCATCGTGGCGACCGACAATGTGGCGATCGCTTCACGCACCATCTCCGTCAACGGCACACCACTAGCTGTCAACGCACAGGGCATTGCAAGCTACACGCCAACCACCATTGGCTCAATGCTCATCACGTACGCTGCCACCGATCTTGCAGGTAACACCACCACCGACACGCTCGAACTCTTTGCCTATGATCCGTCTGACGTGACGCGTCCGGTGGTCAGTATCGCAACACCCGTGGATGATGCCACCATCACCCAGGTGACCGACATCGTCGCCACCGTCACCGATGATAACCTTGTCAGCTACACCTTGGCCTACGCCGCCATGGATGACATGGTTTTCACCACCATCGCCACCGGCACGGACAATATCACCGACGCCATACTCGGCCAGTTCGATCCGACCATCATCAAGAATGGCAGCTATGTCCTGCGACTCACCGCAGTCGATGCAGGTGGCAACGTCTCCACCGATGATCTCATCCTGGAAGTCGACACCAACGCCAAGATCGGCAACTTCAGCCTCGGCTTTACCGATCTCTCGACATTGTTGGGTGGCTTGCCCATCACCATTAACCGGTCATATGACACGCTTGATGCCGATGAGATTGGCGATTTTGGCTATGGCTGGAATTTGAGCTTGTTTAATGTGGATATTCGCACGGACGTTGATACGGGCGTGTCTGATCTATCAGACATCGGTATCGTCCCGTCACTCAGGCATGGTTCCAGACTGCATGTGACATTACCCGATGGCACAAAACAAAGCTTTACCATGCAGGTTGTGCCCCTGAATTCCTCGGCTGCGGCTGGTATTCTTGGATTTGCATTACGTATGTTCCGTGTTGAATTTGTACCCGATGCTGATAACACATCCACATTGACAACAACCCTGCCACAGTTGCAGGTGTTTGAAAATGAATATGGCGAACTTGAAACTGCAGATGGCATGCCGTATAACCCCGCGTCATCTTATCTGGATATTGACTATATCCTCACCATGCAAAATGGTACGCAATTCAGACTCAACGGTGATACAGGGGAATTGGATACCATTACGGATGTGATTGGCAACCGTTTGGATATTTCTCAATCGGGAATACGTACGATCATGCCCGATGGTAGTATCGCTGCTGAAATCCGTTTCACCCGTGATCATCTTGGACGCATTACCCATCTCACCGATCTGACTGGAGCATCGATTGCGTATGGGTACGATGTGAACGGCGACTTGGTTTCAGTGACGGATCGGGTTGGAGCGACAACCACCTACATCTATGATCCTACCCAGGCGGGTGATCGTGAACATTACCTGACGAGTATTGAAGATGCAGGTGGCATCGTTGTCATGAATCTGAATTTTGATCCAACGACAGGTCGCATCATCAGCCTCGGTGGAAGTGATAATCAGGATTCGGTTTATACCTATGATCTGAATCCGGTTTCGTTGCCATCAGGCTACACACGTGAAGTTCTGGATGACATTGATCAGTCTCATAGAGAATCAATACGTGATGCGCGTGGTAATATTGTCCGGAATCTGACACGTTATTCTGATGCCGGGACAACTCAGGACACGACCGATGATATTTGGACAGTGACAGTCTTTGAATATGATCTCAATGACTATCTGGTCAGACAGAGTGCTGATTTCCAGGTGGTCGGTGAACAGGCCTATACGATTGCTCCCACAGATTGGCTGTTTGAAAGTACCTACGATGGTCAAGGTCGCGTGCTCAGTTCAACGGACGCCTACGGCAATACCACATACATGACATATGACAATCGTGGGAACCTACTCTCCATTACTGACCCGCTTGGGAATACAAGTACACGTACATACGACCATCGTGGCATGCTCTTATCAAGCACGGACCCCTTGGGCAATGTCACACGCTTCAGCTACGATTCAAACGGCAATGTGTCGACTGTGACAAATGCCCTTGGAGTTGTGGTTCAGCAAAACACCTACAATGACAAGGGACTCTTAATTGAAACAACCAATGCCGCGGGCGTTGTCAAACGCTATGCCTATGACAGTAACGGCAATCGAACGAAGGACGTTGTTCTCTGGGTGAACCCTGAAGATCCAACTGATGTTCAGGAGGTGGTCTTTGATATTGCTTATGACGCTCAGGATCGAATGACCACAACTGTGGACGAATTTGGTAATGTCACAACCACGCATTACGACCTGCAAGGTAATGACACGGGATTCACTGACCAGTACGGATTGACTCAGGAAGTGATCTACGATTACCGAGGGCTGCCGATTCAGATTCAATACAGCGACGGAACAACCTCCGAGGCTTTGTATGATGAATTGGGTCGGTTGACCATGATTACAACGCCACATCTTTTGGGGCAGGCAACAGATGCACGCGGCAAAGGATATGACGAATATGGCAACCTGGTGAGTAAGGAAAAACTCAGTGGCGTTATCATTGAGCTGATCGATGATGACCAGAATCCCGGTTATAAGAAGTCGGCTTTGGTTGGAACTCCAATCGTTCAAGGCGTCGGCCAAAGAACGTACGACTATCAAGGACGTGTTGTCGATTCAATTGAACCCAATGGTATGGTGACGCATTATGAATATGACTTGATGGGCCGACAGGTCAAAATCACGGAAGATGTCGGTGGTATTCAGAAGTGGTCTGAATACATTTATGACGAACTGGGCAGAGCCAGTGAGGTGAGATATTCAGACGGCACATCGATTCAGAATGAATATGATGCAGCAGGCAGATTGATTCGAACGATTCGATACGACGGCGCGACGCATGAATACCGTTATGATGCTGCCGGCCAATTGACTTGGGAAATGAACGCGTCAGGTAACGTCACCGAATACGAGTACGATGATGCCGGACATACCACTACGGTTATTCTGCCTGCAGTTGCGGATCCTGATAATAATGATATATGGGTTAATCCGATCGTTCATTATGCCTATGACGTCAACGGCAGATTGACTTCAGTGACTGACGCAGAGGGGCGTCAGACCAGCTATACCTATGATCCGTCAGGTCGACTGCTCTCAAGAACAGTGCAGGGCGGGTACACGGAATCAAATGAGTTTTCAGATGACGGCCGTTTATCTGCCAAGGTTGATGCAAATGGTAATCGTGTTGAATACACCTACGACTCATTAGGCCGTGTTGATGTTGAGTACTGGTACACTGCTGGTACACAGGAGTTGGTTGATACTATTGAATATGAGTATGACCAGTTTGGTCGAATCACCATGATTCAAGATTCCCAGGGGTACGTTGGTTATACCTACGATGATTCGGGAAGAATAACGTCCGTATCAAGTCCGCAGGGTGTGATTCATTATGTCTGGGATGAAGAGCGAAATATTCTGGAGCGAATGTATACGGGTGACGAAAATTCGCCAACGACAGATGTGTACTACGACTACAATTCGCTATATCAGTTATCTGAAGTGCATCAAGTTGTCATGGCTGGTCAAGCCGTGGATCAAATAACCAGCTATGTCTATGACGAATATTCACGTGTTGATGAATTGATCATGCCAAATGGTATTGTGATTGATTATTCATACGACCAGTTGAGTAACCTGACACAAATTGATTACATCAGCAATAATGACATCTTCCAATCAGTGGATTACACTCATGATATTGAAAGCCGGCGTTTACAGGCCGTGTTTACAGTTGATGGCCAGACACGTACGGTGGATTACACCTATGATGCTCTGGGTCGTCTGGTCAGGGAAACTGTCAATCATGGTGAGTCTTACAAAGATTATCAGTATGATTTAAGTGGGAATCGCGCTTATGAAGTCATCTCGGATGGAGATTCTGTTTCTGAAACCTATTATGTATATGATCCATCAGGCCGTCTGTCATATACTGATTCAGGTGAATCAATCACGGCTAATGTCTACGATGCATCTGGTCATCTGATTGAAAAAACGGTCACCGAGAATGGGCAGGAATCCAAACATGTGGTCTATGAGTACGATGTTCACGGCCGCATGACTGCGGTCGATCTCGATGCTGATGGTGCGTTTGATGTTGAATATATCTACAATCCAACCGGATGGCTTGTTGGCAAAGTTATAGATGGTGATGTGTACGAATACATCGTCGATCCCTATTCGCCATCAGGATACACGCAAGTTATTGAAGAATGGAAGAACGATGTTATTGATGCTGTATTCATTTATGGCTTGAATATCATTTCTTCTCAAAGGCAAAATGAAGTTGAGTACTATCTGCACGATGCTCAAGGAAGTACAACCGGCTTGTCAGATTCGGCAGGCAATGTGACAGATCGATATATCTATGACGCTTTTGGCGTGATTCAAGCGCACACCGGCGATTCAGTTAATAATGTGCTGTATACCGGTGAGCGATTTGATAAGCATTTAGGTCAATACGAGCTTCGTGCCAGACGCTATGATCCCTCAACAGGACAGTTTACCGGTTCTGATCCATTGAAGGGTGATAGCATTTTGACATTAAATCCATACGCCTATGCATATGGTGATCCTGTTAATGGCTCAGACCCTTCTGGCGAAATCACGCTAACCTCCATATTGACCACAGCAGGCATTGTAAGTACAACAATCGGTATCGCCATGCCTGCTTATCAGGTCGGGGCCCAGACCAAATCATTGCTTGATATTGCAGACTTCGTTATCTCAATCCGAAAGGGCTTACATGTCGGTTGGTTGGATTATACTGAATTTACAGGGATGCATTACACTGCCCAGATGATGGCATTACATGCTGCCGCAAACCTAGTCGGTTCATTGTTTGAATTGGGGTTAGCGATCGTTGAAAGTACATCATGGGGACAAGCCATTGGTTGGGTACAGGTGGCAGGTGGTGCTGCCGATATGGCGTGGGGAATAGCACATGAAGACAATGGTGATGTCTCAGGTTACATTGAAGAAGGCGAAGCTTCTTTTATCAAGAAAGCATTTGCAGTTCATATTAGCGCAGCGACTAGAGAAGCAGGTGAGTTAATTGATGGGCACCATTTGATACCTAAAGCGGCACTAAGCAATACAAAAGTATTAAAAGAAACACTTAGTGGTGCAAGAAGATGGACGTTGCCTAAGAATGTCGGTCACAATATTCTAGGTTTGTCTCGTGGATCTCATCAAAAATTGCATGCGCTAATGAGAGATGCAGGATTAGGTCCGACAGGAGATATGGCTGCTGTCTTCAAGAGATTTAAAGGACGAGATGGGTATGTGAAAGCATTAAGAAGTTTTTATCAGAAAATTGACAAAATGGACGAATACACAGGTATTTTAGACATGTATGATGATGCTTTTAAAGTACTGGGTGATTCAATAATTATGGGTAGCTGAGGAGCATTAAATGCTTGTTGTATATTTATGGTTTCATCATAATAAACTGGCTGTTCGGGATGATTCTAGATTGGTTGCTGTTTTTGATAAGTTTGCCAATCAAGTGTCAGAAGAGTTTTCTCACAAAACTTATTCCTTGCGTAGAAGTACGGTTTATGGGGGGAAAGGTTTGTATTTTGTGAGCCAAATTCGATTTGATGTTTGGGATGCAAGACTTGTTCTTGATATAAAGAATTTTGCATCAGAAAAGCTTGGGGAAGATTATTCTGTTAATGTCAGTGTTCGAACTGGTAATACTGGTTTTGAAGTGATACATGCACGATGGGTAGATGTCGCTTTTAAAAGTTTTTCACTAGATAAGGACCCTGAAAGCAGACTGCCTCTCAACAATTTCCCATCTGTATGCAGTAAATGTAATTGGAAAGATTGGAATGCGATACCTGATCCATATTTTGTTAATGAATCATTTTTGGAGTCGAAAAACGAGAAGTTAGATATTATTGAAGGTTCATCAATCTTCTTTGTTCGCGATGCTGTTTGGGAGGTTTTAAATGATCTGGTACCGGATGATTTTCAGAGTGGGAAAATTCAAGTAAAAGGCAAGCAAAAGCCGCTTTCAGGCTGGCATTGGATTTATCCAGTTCATGCAACGCCGGGGCGATTCGATGTGGGGGAATCTGATGAAAAATGTTCTGAATGTGGGAATCCTGATCGATATTGTTTCGATATGGGTAACATTACTGCAATGACATTATTTAAGGATTTTGGTGGTCCTAAATGGAATTTAGCCCGTACATTTTACCCGGGCACGTGGGTGCCGGAAGACAAGGAGCGAGCGCAGAGGCCTTATGCAAGTATTATGATGTCTGGCGGACTTTTTCGTGCGCTTTGGAATCATGGATTTAAAGGATTGGAATGGCCAGATCAAATCTATGCTTCATTGAATCCCAATCAGCCCATGATCGAAGAGTCAATTCGTTTTCAAGATTACAAGCCGAAACTCAAGGATAAGGCAATCAAGCAAAGTGGTGAGTCCGGGTTGTGGTTTGGTTATGAGAAGTCAGTTAATGAAGCGCCGATTGAGAATCAGAAGAAGGCATTGGCGCTTTTGCCTGAGTTACGCCCCCAATCTGTTGACGATTTAACAAGCGTTATTTCTGACCACATCGAAAAACACGTTGGCAAGATTGGGAAAGTTCTACACGAACTGATTCCTATATCTAATACACATGTTGATATCAACATAGTGTATCCAACCAATGAGAAACCATATTACACATTGGTTACCAGCGGGATGTCATCCAAGCCGATGAAAATGCCCAAGTTGAAAGTGACACCTCCAGATATATCCAAGTATGCAGAGCTGGTTGTGTGTCTTCCGCCTGATTGGAAGATTGATGAAATGACTGATGAGCGCTGGAACTTTCCCGTGGTTTGGATGCGCTATCTTGCCAACTATGTTCATGAAGAAAAGAAGTGGCTGTCTATTGCTCATACGATCCCAAACACAGATCAGGCTTTGCCCTTCACAGACAACACAGAATTAAACTGTTGGTTGATTCGCTATTTGCAGACGATGCCAATCGATGCCCAAAGTATCACATATAAGAAGAAGACGATACGTTTGCTGGGGATGACTGCCATTACCAATAAGGAAATGGAGTACGCTCTTAGCAATGAAGCTTCTAATCTGGACGAATTGAATGCTGTACTCTATGACAGGAATGTTGGTGAACTCGTAGATTTGACAAGAGAATCGGTTGTTTAAGTTTTGGTTGATGGCTTACTGCAAATCACGATTATTCCTCCATGCAAGAATGTTATATGACGGCAAATTGCTTTGCGGCGTTGGGGGACGCGTTTTGCTTACTCTGATCGAACGATTGCCCTGGGCAGTTAATCACATGACTTGTCAACGACACAACGTCACCAGCCTGATCATTGGAGCGGTTGTCACGGTGAAACTATTGGCTCAAGAGCTTGAACCAAAGCATTGATCGCTTCAGGCTTATCGTTTTTACTTTGCCCAAAATGCAAAAATCTCCCGCATCAACACGCACTTTTGAAAATGCATAAGCGTTGATGTGAGAGATTTTTACGTGTAAGCGGAGAGAGCGGGATTCGAACCCGCGGTACCCGGGATTCCAGGTACGACGGTTTAGCAAACCGTTGCCTTCAGCCGCTCGGCCATCTCTCCGTAAGTTCAGTTCGGCCAAGTATTGTCGCTACATGGTGGCCGTCTGTCAAATGACTTTTTGCTGGAATTTTCAACTTCCTCTACATCATGATTATCGGGTAAAACTTAGGTTCAGATTGGAATATTTTCCAACACTTAACGGGTTACGCTTCTATCATGAAACATTTACAACATCCCATTCGTCTCGGTCTGCTTCTGGCGTTACTGGCAATTGTCGCTGTGATTTTTGCTCAGACTTCCAGGCAGCCTGGTGGGATATGGGCAAAGGAGTTTACGATGCCAACGACTCAACCCGCCACTGATGTGGTTGGAGTCAAACTCTTCAACACACAGGGCAAACTCGTCGGCCCGGTTCGGTCGGACTACGTCTTTAAAACCGATGCACAATGGCTTGAACAACTCGGGGAAGAACGTTTTCACATTCTCCGTCGTCAAGGCACCGAGCGACCGGGCACCTGTGAGTTCAAACATCTCAAGCAGGAAGAAGGCGTCTACGTCTGCGCTGGTTGCCGACTGCCACTGTTCTTCAACAACACCAAGTTTGAGTCCGGCAGCGGTTGGCCGAGTTTTTACACTGCCATCTCACCGAACCTGGCTGAGCAACCGGACAACAGTCATGGCATGCGTCGCACGGAGATTCACTGCCTTCGCTGTAATGGTCACATGGGACATGTGTTTAACGATGGTCCCAAGCCGACAGGACTGCGTTACTGTGTCGATGGCCTGAGTCTGGAGTTTGTCCCTGCCAAGGATTACGCAACATTGGCTGAACCCGAAGCCGAGAACACGCCGATTGATCAACTCCAATCCGTGGTCTTTGCAGGCGGTTGCTTCTGGTGTACCGAAGCGGTGTTCGAACCAGTCAAAGGTGTGCTCGAAGTCACCAGCGGTTATGCCGGTGGCAAGGAGTCCACTGCGGATTACAAGACCGTTTGCAGTGGCACGACCGATCATGCTGAAGTCATCAAGGTGCTTTACGATCCGACGAAGGTGGACTTGGACACCTTGCTCGAATTGTTCTTCACTGTCGCTCATGATCCGACGCAACTCAACCGCCAAGGTAATGATGTCGGTAAGCAGTATCGCTCCGCGGTCTTCTACTCTGACGATACACAGAAGCAGTTGGTCCAGGCTTACATCGACAAGCTCCAGGCCAGTGGCAAATTCGATAAGCCCATCGTCACCACGCTTGAACCTCTGACCAGGTTCTATCCGGCAGAAGACTATCACCAGGACTACGTCAGACTCAACCCGAGCAATCCTTATGTCCGTGGTGTCGCGATCCCCAAGGTCGAAAAGCTGTTCTCCAAGCACAGTGAGTTGATCAAAGACAAGAAGTGATTCGTTTTGTGACTAATGACGTCATCAGTCACATGACTTATATCCCATCTCGTCATTCCCGCGCCCCCGGAAGTCGTGAATCCAGTGGCATTCTGTGCGCACTTGCAGGTTCCACTGGACTCCCGCCTGCGGACATGATGCACATCGTTTTTACAGTTGAGCACCGGGTGTCAACCCGGTGCCCGTTGTGCATACGTTAATCCCAGGGGGCACCGGGTTAACACCCGGTGCTCAA
>MDTD01143711.1_pt1 | contig 15322 bp, 12 predicted proteins | sample 811221 | NCBI WGS metagenome assembly MDTD01 (sample SAMN05326646, study PRJNA326480) | marine metagenome | isolation source: seawater | place: Pacific Ocean: South West | collected 2011
GAATGTAAAATTTAACATCTGGGTATTTCTTAAAAAAGGAAAAATAGACAAGAATGGTTTATGTCCTATATATATGCGCATAAAACTTAATGGTGAGTGTATAGAAAAAGCGACAAAATTGCTTTCTCATCAAACTGATTGGAATACAAAAAATCAAAGAACCAATAATAATGATCTTACCAATCTAGAAATTGAGTCTCAAAAAGCTAAAATATACAATACCCTCAGTCAGTTACTAGATGAAATAGATAATGTAACAGTATACGATCTAAAAAATAGACTCAATAAAAAGACAGTTAGACCTACTATTTTATCAGAGATTCAAGCGCATAATCAAGAAATGGAATCACAGGTTCCATCTAGATATTCACCTGGAACGCTTAAGAACTATTTAACTCTTTTAAAACATGTAACTAATTTTCTATCCTTTGAAAATAGAAAGAACATCTATATAAAGAATGTAAATCACGGCTTTATTATCCGTTTTCAGAGCTTTTTACTAGCTCATACCAACTGCACCAACAATGGAGCCATTAAGGTTCTACAATCGCTTAAAAAGATTACTACAAGATCAAGAGCCTTTGGATTCATGCAACATGATCCCTTTTCATTGATTAAATTTAAGAAAAAGCCCTTTGCTAGAGGTTTCTTAAATCTAGAGGAGCTAAATAAAATAGAAACAATAAATCTCCCTCCTACTCTAGAAAGAGCAAGAGATCTATTTGTTTTTAGTTGTTATACGGGACTTTCATATATAGATGTTGATAAACTAAGAGAACATCACATTGTTAAAGGAAGTGATGGGCTGTTATGGATCAAGACTAAAAGAAAAAAGACCAATAGTAGATGTGATATTCCACTTTTAAAAAGAGCAGAAAGAATTATTAATAAGTATAATGGTAAATACACGAATAGAATATTTAAAAAATTAACCAATCAGCGTGTTAACGCTTATTTAAAAGAGATAGCAGCTATGTGTGGTATTCATAAAAGAGTTACATTTCATCTAGCTAGACACACCTTTGCAACTACTGTTACACTAAATAATAATATCCCCATAGAAACAGTTTCAAAGATGCTTGGTCATTCAAGAATTAATACAACACAGATTTATGCTAAATTACTAGATAAAAAAGTAGCAAAAGATATGTTGAAAATTCGCTATTTATAAAATTATAATTTTATAAATAAAACTATATATTTAAATGCTAAACAGCTTAGTATGGAATTCAATCTATATAAATGTGATTTTTCAGATGATTTTAAATTATTAGAATCTGATAAATTGTTAAGTAATAATATAATTTCAAGTTTAGATAAAATTCAAACTGAAATAATTTTTGAGTTTGAAAAAAAGCAAAAAGGAAAATATGGAATTAGTTCATTAGGAAACGAAATTAGGTTTAATAAAGCAATACAAAGTCAATTTTGTAATTCTAATCATAATGAGGTTTTGCTTAAAATGACTGAACATCACAGATCATTTTCATATTTTTTTTGTGAGCAATTAGCAAAATTTCAAAACGAGAATTTATATTTTTTGATTCTTTCTAAAGATTTTGGAGAAAAAAGTAGAATTGTTGATAAGAGCTTTCCAAGTATAAAACATATTAATTATCAGATTTCGAATTTACTAACTAACTTTCAAGTTAAAAATCTAAAAAGAGATGTCTATTTTATCGAAATTTTATCACTAGAAGGATATGGTTTTGTAGAACAAAGTAAAAATTTAAGAAAAATATTTAAAATCAACTCATGAACAATTATATATATGATAATATATTAACACATATTACAGCAGGTAATAATGTTAGATATTTTTTACAACCATGTGATGTATATGAATTTTTTAAACAATCCCGAGTTAGAAAAGTTCCTGATTATCAAAGACCATATTCATGGTCACAAAAGAATGTAGATGAATTACTTTTCGATATAGAAAAAGTTGCAAACGATGAAAGAGAATCTTGGTTTCTTGGGCCAGTTTTCAGTACTAAGCAGCAACTTTATGACGATGTCTCTCAAGTATTAGATGGTCAACAACGAATCACAACCATTCAGTTAATTCTTGTTGAAGCCTCAATAATTAAAAATAGGATTCAAAATTTAAATTTATCAAACAACCAAAATCTTGAGCAACAGTTGCAGTCATTAATTACAAAATGTAATGAATCAACATTTTATTACGATAACCAAAGTAATCTCCAGATTAAATTTGAAACTGAAAATACAATTATTGATTTATTTAAAAATTACATTGAGAAATTCATAGGAGCTAACTCAAAAAATTATAATGAAAAAGTAAAAGAGTTTGAAGACGAAGCTAAAAGACTTGCAGCAAAAGGATCACCAACTGCTAATAATTTAATCGAAGCAAGAGAAACTATTTCAAAGTTTCTTAGCCAGAATTTCATCCTTCAGGATACAATTAAAGGAGTTGAGGATTTAATAAAATTTTTAACAGCTTTACTACATAAATGTTGGTTAATAGAAGTTCCAATCATCGAAGCAAATGCTTCAATCCAAATTTTTGAATCATTAAATAATAGAGGGAAATCATTAACTCTTTCAGATAAGTTACGTTATAAATGTCTCATTAATTGTGCCGACGACAACTATAGAGATAAATTGATGTATGAATGGAAGGATATATATAAAGGTCTTGATTTATTAACTCAGGGTAAAAACTCATTTTTTAAAAACGAAGAAGATTTTTTTAAAGTTTTTTTTAATACAATAAATAAGAAAAGCATTAGTAGAGAAGGCAAATTCATTCAAGTATTTGAAGACGAATATTTAAAAAAATTATCTAAATCTAATGATCCTGATTTTGGTATAAAAAAATTCATTGAAGATGTACTAAAAATCATTGATTTCTATGAAAACGTTTTATTGAATAGTCTTAGTCTAAAGAATAAATTTGTAGCTAAATTCATTAGTCAAAACAAAGAACAACATAAGGTAAGAGCATTGCTTCAGCTTGTTAAAAAAGGCTTAAACTTTTCTGACAATTCAAGGTTTTTACTTTTTGATATTATTTTAAAATATTATGATGATGATCAGCATTATATTTTAGTTCAAAGTATATATTCCTTTTGTAAAGTGGTTTTTGTATATGAGTGCCTCAAACTAAAAAAATCTCAGGAAATAAGGAACGATTTTTTGGGTATCGTTTTTGATACAAACAATAATAATATTACATTGATGCAATATATTAGTGATAATGATAAAACTTTTTCTACCAATGTAGTGAATACAAATAATGTATTAATGACAAATGACAACAATGAAGCTTCATTTATCATTTATTACTATTGTTATTTAAATGAATATAATTCTTTAATTTATGCTAATGAAACTCAATATAAATTCGAACAGTTAGAACACTTTTTCCCAGCTAAGTGGGAAACAAATTGGAAAGGTAGTAACTTTAGTAAATTAGACATAAATCAATTCTTAAGTGATTTAGAAAAAAAAGGTAATTTCTCTAGTTATTGTAGTAATTTATTTAAAAATCCTGATAACATTCCTCACATTTTTAATGAGATAAGACAGAAAGAGACTTTAGAATTATTAAAGAATGACTCTAAACAAAAAGATACACTACTACAATTCATTGGTAACAAATGGGTATTACATGCTTCACACAATATTAGTGCATCTAATAAAAGTTTTGAAGATAAAATAAAGAAATACAAGACTAAGGATGAAATTCAACTTCCAATAAATAGTAATAAAGCAGGAATTGGATTTGATAGTTATAATAGGTTTGGCTACAAAGAAATAATTTTAAGATCACTAATAATAATCGATGGTATTTTTGGATCTTTTAAGTCAGAATGGGATAATAATAATTAGATTTTAATTCTATTTGCTAGAATTTCACCTATCTTTTCTATGACTCCAACAACTAAAGCATTACCCATGAAAAATGCTCTTTTTGTATTCGTTATACCTTCAAGTTTAGTGTGATTATCTGGAAACATATTCAACCTTTCTAATTCAATCGGCAATAATCTTCTGTAGGTTCTACCGTTTTTAATTAAATGTTTAAATCTAGATGCAGACTTCCCTCCTTCAGCAGTGATTATTGTTCTTGATGCCTTATTTAAATCGTCAATTAAAGACATCTTACCTTCTGAAAACCAATATTTGTAGCCTGTTTCCTTATTAGTTCTTAGTATTTTTTTTGCTCCTTTTTCGATTTCCCATTTGTGCAAATTTTCTTTTGAAATTTTAAATTCATTTGGGACATTTTTATTCGGTTCAAGAACATCTCCTAGGGTCGAGTATTTGTAAAGTATATTTTTTGAATTATCTACTTCATTATCAATACAATAAAATAATCTATTAATCATTATCCCACTTTTTAAAAATGGTGATTTAGCGTTTTTTTTATGAGCATAATTAAATTTAGAACTGATTTTATTTAAACTACCTTCTATTTTACCCTTTGTAATATCTTTTATATTAAAATCTTTTATTGCAAAAGCATTATTTAAAATACCATCTTTCAAAAAAAGTTCCTTTTGAGATGATATTTCTTTATAGATATTAGTGTTTTTCTTGTAGGCAATTATAAATACTCTTTTTCTTCTTTGAGGCATACCGTATTCTGCTGCATTAATTATCCTCCATTCAACGGCATACCCTAAGTCAGATAAAGAAGCGAGCATAATAGCAAAATCTCGACCTCTTTGCTTAACTGGTGAACTTAGCAATCTGTCAACATTTTCTAGTATTAGATAAGATGGTGAACGCTCCCCTTTTTTTCTTAATATTCTTTCGATTTGCCACCATAGAACTCCCTTTTTACCAATAAGTCCTTGTGATTTTTTAAGTGTTGTTGCTACTGAATAATCTTGACAGGGAAAACCTCCGACAAGTAAATCGTGATCAGGAATTGTATCAAATTTGTTTTCTACAACATGTGCTATGTCTTCACATGAATGATTAGAGTTTGGCCATCTGTTTTTATAAACAAGATTTGCATGTTGAATTGTTGGTGTCAAAGGTTCATATTGATTACTCCAGATAATTTCAAATGGTGTTTTAATATCTTTCTCATATCCACTTGATGCAGATTTATTATCCCACCCTTCTAAACCTAGTCTAAATCCGCCAACACCTGCGAACAACTCTACAACTTTAATTTTTTTCATAATAATTTTCTAAACTAAAGTAAATTCATTTCGTAATAAACTTTTTTATATGCTTTGTCCTGCAATGTCTTCACTTGTAAACATGCCAATTATTTTATTATCCATTTTTCCATTTTCGGTTATAAAAACACTACCAATTCTCTCACGATTTTTAATAGCATTTTCAAATATTTTATATACCTCAGTCAATTTGTCAATTTTCCTCAGAAAGTAAAACTTCTCATCATAATCATTAATACCTATATAATCTTTAATTAATTCAACAGTTGATGTTTTTTCTATTTCAAATATTTCTTCTTTTAGTATACAATTAAACAAGCTGTTTTCACTTAAAATACCTATTGTAAATCCTTTATCATTCACTACAGGCACATGTGTATATACATTCTTTTTCATATCATTCATAACTAAATTAAGATTAGAAGACAGTTTACAACTATATATATTTTTTATACACTTATCCCAGGTTTTTAATGGAAATAATATTCTGTCTCTTATATCTTTATATTTTGAAACAATATCTTTATGAGGTTCAGCAATTGGTTTTGACTCATATGCACTATGAACTATAGCATTTCTAAGTCTAGCAAAACTTATTAAATCTTCTTTATATTGTTTAATTATAGGATTTTCATTTGAGGACTGATATATCAATGAAGTGTGACCAATTCTTTCATTTTGTTTTGATGAAGAGTATTCATTTCTAAGAAAACTTTCAATTTCATTATAAATATCAATAAATTCTTCGTGAAGTTCTATCATTTGTAATTGATTTTAGATTTTTAAAACATTTAAATAGTTTTCTTTTAATTATTTCTTAGTCATTCATTTTATGAATATCAATCAAAAATTAATGTTAAAAATGATTTCTACTTAAATGTAATTTTTTGTTTTCCTGACTTGAAGTGCATCCAAATTGGTATCTTATCACCTCTATAAAAGAGTCGTGGATTTAATATATCAAAAACTGACTCTATACCAATATAATGTTGATTTATTGAAGACTGTTTGTATATTTCATTAATTAAATTTCTTCTTGCAGTTTTATAATCTCCTAAGTATTTATCAAAATCATTATAACCAATTGGCCCAGACTTCATTAAATTAAAAAGAAGATATTTATTGACTCTTAAAAACTCATACCTTCCATACACATATCTATTAGCTAAAGATTCTTCTAAGGAGCCATAGGGTGGTTTATTATAGGTTTGAAGATATACGTTTGTTGAATATTTCTTATATAAGTTAGGGTCCTTTAAAATAAGCTCAATAACTGTAGCTGCTTGATCTGTAATAAAATGAAATAACTCATGAGTTAATAAATAAAAAAATGATGTTGTTAATGCATCATTTTTTGATTTTGTATATGGATAGTTATATTGCCAGAAAAATTTAGCATATTTTATTAAACATGATTGTTTAATATGAATTCCCCAGTCTCTTAAGCCGTAATGATATGAAGTGTACCATGCACAAGTTGATGTTGGGATACGATCTTTTGAATCATCGTTTTTTTCTTTGGGGAAGTTTTTATAATGTTCTCCGCATTCAGTATATGTATAATTACCTGTTTCAGTTTTGTCCATTAAATCTTTACAGTCAGGAATAATTTGTTTACCCCAGTCATCATCTGATTTGATATCAATAATTATATCTTTCCAATCAAGTTTGTAAATGAATTCACTAATTTTTAATTTCTCATATTTTTCTGACTTGAAGTCTGAATATTGACCAAAACTTACAATGTTTTCATTGTTTTCATTTTCTTGACGACCAAACATCTCGAAATAATCTTGAATTAAAGAATTGTTATAACTATTGTACATATTTTATCTATAAATTTTAGCTAATTTATGAATATATACGATACAAATTGTTTTGTTCAAAATGTTATATTATTTTTGATGCGTATCAAGAGTTACCGAGAGTATACCAACCGAGCTTACCCAGCCACGGTGGAAAAGAGATGTGAGGTCCCCGCCTAAAATTAATAGGGTATTCTAATCGCTTACTTGATGCAATATGTTTAATTTAAAGTATTGTATTATGACTAAAAAAGAAAAAAGTAGAATTTTAAAAAATTCTGAATGTTTAAGGATGTTTAATGAGAGTGAATATGGACATTATAAACTTAAATGGTTGTCAAATTTTAATCTTGAATATTTAATATCTGAAGATTACATTGAAAAAGTCTCACTCTCCGAGTATGTTAAAGTTGAGGAAAATAAAATACCATTATTTATAGAATCCCAATATGGAATTACACCTAATATCAATCATTTATTGATTGATGGAGAAAAAAGAATTATCGCAGTAATTCATAAGGCTAAATATTCATCTTTTGTCTTTTCATTAACTCTTTACGATTACGTTCATGAAAAAAGACATAGAATTATTGAGTTTTCAAACAATAAAGTCATCAAAAAAAATGGTATTAACTGGATGAGAAAAATGATTGATTTTAATCAATAAATTTTATTTCAAAAAGAATATTTTTTTAAAATCTTTTATTCTAGTACATTCAATTTATTGTAATAATTAATGAATTTTTAACTTGAATTTTAGCGTATTTATTAGAGTATTTTTTGACTAATTATTAAGGTATTTTTTAATGAATTTTTCACAGTATTTTTTTGGGTGGCTTTTAAAAGTGAACTAATTTCATAAAACAGCTCAAAAATAAAAAGCCCTATGATTAGGGCTTTTTTTGTTTTGATTGTATTTTCATGTGGAAATAACTAGAGTTTAAATATAAAATCTTCATACTTAGCAGGTGTCTGGTTCCACCCATAAGATCCAGATTCATGCCAAGATTTACTTTTTAAAATGTTATCAGATAATTTTTTCACGACAGTATCATGATTATAAATTTTAATTTCTTCATTTTCTATAAAAGATATCCAAATATCTTTTCCGAGATATTTCTTATCAACACTAAACCTTCCTTTCAACTGAATCTTTAAAAAATTCTCACCAGAAATATGAATCGCAATAAAATCTGAACCTTGCCAATCGTCATTTAACCAAATACAGTTATACCCATAGTCAGCTAAACTTGATGCAACCTTATGAAAATTATAATTTTCTTTTTGTTTAGAATTTAGCTGACTATATCTAACTTTTTTAAAAAAATCAAACTGTGTTTTATTAAAATCAAATGATGAGATTTCATTTTTTGCCCATTTAGGATATCCATTTGTAGTAGAATATATACCATATTTACTCCAAGAAGTAAATGCTGAACCATCTGGCTTAAATCTATCAATATTATTTTCAACAACTTTGTCGTGATTATATTGAAAACCTTGGTTTGGAACAACTATTATATTGCCATTTCCATATAAATTTTTAGACAACACGAAGTATTTTTTTTCAATTTTCATTTATATATAAAAATTTGTGACCTCTTTAAGTGACCTAATCTATTAAAATAACTTTAAAAGAAAAAGCTCCATGATTGGAGCTTTTCTTGTTTTGTTTATGTTCTCGGTTGGTTAGAGATGGTTATTTATTCAATAATGATTCTCTTCTCAACATCTCTAATAAATTCTGTTTTAGCATCTGCATATTCATTGGAATCTTTCCATTCTTTTTTGGAGAGTGAATATTTTAATTGTTGATATTTTTTTCTAGTATTATTATTAAATCTTAATTCATTTCTAAAAGCTATATGTCTTTTAAACCAAATACTATTATATTTTACTAAATGAATGTGCGCTATTCTTCTTTCGTTTTCCTCCAGCAAGAAGAATCTTCTGTTAGGTGTTTCTAATTCATACTCCTTAATATATTGATATCCTAAATTTGTGATAGATTTAATGTAATCATCTAATTTTTTCGAACGAATTCCTATTAGAATATCAATTATTGGTTTTGAAGCAAGTTTTTTTATAGAAGTACTTCCTATATGTTCAATTACAATATCATTAAAATTGATACTTTTTTTAATTTCCGACCTTAACTTTTCAAAGAGTATAGGCCAATTTTTATCATATGGAAATATCTTGATTTTCATATTTTCAAATATAAAAAAAGACCCATTAATGGGTCTTTTTAGTAAATGTTCGCGGATGGTTAGTTTAATATAATTATTTACCAATCACCATCATTATTTTTTAAATGCTCATCAACATTATTTATCCATTGATCTATGGTATATGCTAATTTAATTTTCATTTGATCATAATACTTTGAGTAAATGGACTTTATCTCTCCATTCTTAAACATTTGACTCCATTCTGTTTGAATAAAATCATTTGCATAACCTGAAGTACCCGAAGGTATAACTGTTAATTTATATCTTCCGTTTTTTACTCGCACACTGATATTATAATAGAATCGAGATAATCTAACACCGTCGATAAATTGAACTGTCCAAGAATTGTTAATTTGATTTTGTCTTCTTGAATCCGCATCTCCAGTTGATGCAAAAGAATTATAATCACCATTCATAGCAGAAGCAATCCCTCCAATAGCATTATTAGTTCGCATCTGTTTCGTCATTATATTTGCATCTTGTAATGGTTGAAATGTAACCATAAAGGCTTCAATTACTTCGCTTTGACTTATTGTAGAGTCAAATTGAATAACACCTACATATTTCTCATTTGGAGTGTTATTTTCTTCCCACAACATATTTTCATTTGATGTAGGGATTCCTCCATATGTTTTTATAATTTTTTTGTCACTTTGACTGAAAACTAAAAATGGAAACATTAATAGCATCAATAAATAATTTTTCATATCAATAAAATTTAATCAAATTTAATAAAATTGTTATTAGTCTTTTATATTAGAATGTTCGCGGGTGGTTAGGATTAGTCGAGTTTTTTTAAAAAAATACTTAATGACTATTTTTTATATTTGAAACTTAACAATTTTTGATTATGAAAAAACTACTACTCATACTACTAGTTTTAATGTGTACATCTATGTTAGCTAACGCTCAAATTTTAGGATGTATGGATGCCAATGCCTGTAATTACAATCCTTTAGCTAATGTTAGCGATGGAAGCTGTCAGTATAGTTATAATGAAGCTATAAATATGTTTGATCTTGACACAACAAATTATAATAATTCAGATCCATCAGCTTTCGTTGTCATAAATGATATTGTATATTTTGTAGTAAACAATAATTATGATGTAAATACTAGACTTTTCAAGTATGACCATACAATTGACAGTGTTATACTCTTGCAAGTTTTACCTACAATTAACCCCTTTAAATGGAGTTTTGTGGCTATTAATGATATTTTATATTTCCAATCAGCAGGTAATTTTACTAACCTTTCATATCCTTTATGGAAGTATGACACTTCTGTTGACAGTCTTATGTTGGTTCATGAGATAGGTGATAGAATTTATGATTTGACTGTCCTGAATGATGTTTTATATTTCAGATCCTGGGGGGGGCCTGATACAACAAATTCATCTCCATCATTTGTAAATATTAGTAAAGATCTTTGGAAGTACGACCCTGCTATTGATAGTGCTATGTTGGTTTCTGATATTATTCCAGAATCACAGGTGCTCGATTTTTTTGAAATAACTCTCATGAATGATATGTTATTAATTGGAGCAGTAGATAGTAATAATATTTATAAGTTTTGGAAGTATGACCCTGCTATTGACAGCTCTATGTTCATTTTTGATACAAGTGTTTGGCCATTCCTTCAAATCTTAAATAGTGGTTCCATTGTTATGAATGATATTTATTATTTTGGAGCAAAGGATAATATTCATGGTTATAATGTATGGAAGTATGATCCTACTATTGACAGTGTTATGTTGGTGTATGATATTAATCCAAGTAATAATTACGGCGGCATGGATTATCCCTTTTTTCAGACAATCTATCAGTTTGCTATTATGAATGATATTTTATACTTCATAGCAAATGATGGTATTCACGGTAAAGAGCTTTGGAAGTATGACCCTGCTATTGATAGTGCTATGTTAGTATATGACATATATCCAGGACAAAACAGTTCAAGTGACTTGCAAGGTGATAATGTTACATCAGAGTCAGATGGAAATTTTTTTACTGTTATGAATGATATTTTATATTTTCCAGCAAACGATGGTATTCACGGAAGGGAGCTTTGGAGTTATAACCCTGCTATTGATAGTGCTATGATGGTTTATGATATTTATCCAGGCCTAGGTTCTAGCGTGAAATACAATGATAGACTTGGACTTGTCCATAATGATATGTTATTTTTTAGTGCAAACGATAGTATTCACGGAATGGAGCTTTGGACTTATGAATCAACCCAAAATATAGCTTCTGTTAATACAGAAATGATTTCAGCTTGTAACACCTTTACTTGGATAGATGGAAACACTTATACTGCATCTAACAACACTGCCGCATTTACATATACTAATGTGTCAGGTTGTGATAGTGTAATTATACTTGATCTTACAATCAACAACAGTAACACTGGAATTGACACACAAGAGCACTGTGATGCCTACACTTGGATAGATGGAAACACTTATACTGCATCTAACAACACTGCTACATTGACATTGACTAATGCATCAGGTTGTGACAGTGTAGTAACACTAGATCTGACAATCAAACCTTCTCCAGAACAATTAATCATTAATCAGTATTGGTCTACCACATTTAATACTGGTGAAAGTTTTGCTTATCAATGGTATTTAAACGGAGAAGTCCTGGAAAATGATACAACAGAACTACTCAACTTTATTCAAGGTGGAAGCTATACTGTAGAAGCAATCAATAGTTTTGGTTGTAAAACAATGTCTGAGGCCTTTGTGATAGGTACTTTAGAAAGAAATTTTGATACAGAAATAGATTTTATGGTTTATCCTAACCCTACAAAAAATCTTGTGTTTATTGAACTAATGGAGGAGTTGGGGACGGAAGGTGATATTATAGTCAGTGACTTGGTCGGTCAAACTCTCAAAACAATTGAGCTAAAAGAGAGCAATTCTAGTTTGATTGATTTTAGCATTTTTAAAAATGGACCATATATCATAACAGTTAAGTATCCTAATGGTCTTCAATTAAGTAAAACCATTATAAAGAATTAATCATGAAAAAAATATTATTTATAATCACTTTAATGCCTTGTATAGCCATGGGGCAAATTACAGATAAGCTTTTTGTAGAATTCAATATGATATTTGTTGACGACTTAGAATATACTGATAAGGATGTCAATCTCTTTTCACCTGACATGTCAAGTGGTCACAATAGTAAGTCTGAGATCAAAAATGGCGTAAGTGCTAGTTTAGGTTATAATTTTTCTAATAAGCTATCTTTTGGCGTATCATATATTGAGTCAAATATTTCTGCTTCCAACGACATTGAATATTTTGAAGGCAGTTTTACAGACAAGAGTATTTTTGTAAATTATGATTTGTATAATATTCAAAAAATTGTATGTTTTGCTCAAGCCAGTATGGGAGAAGTAGAGTATAACGCTAGTCGTTTTTTAGTATATGATGATTCAGAAATACCAATCAATTCCCCTAACGGCAAAGCAAATAAAAAGGCTTTAGGGTTAGGGTTGCAGATGAATATTCACAACCATACAGCAATAGTTGCGAAATATATCATCAACGAAATAGCAGACGATGGCTTTGATGGATGGGATTATGGATCAGGTGTTGATCGTTTTGCTACATTTAGTATTGGATTAAACTTCAAACTTTAAAACAAATTTTACTCTATATTTAAATAAAAGTTATACAAGTGATTAAGAAAAAAATAAGAAATTCATTAGCAAGTAAACTACATAAGATATCTGATGAAATCAGAATAGATTGGTGTTATGACACATACGTTAAGCTAGTAAAATATGATATTCCTGATACAACTGATGATGATGTCAAAGGTTTAGAAAAAAATATTGATATAATACATAACCTTTTCATTGAAGAAAGTGTCACAAGTCCAGATTTATTAGTGTTTATTAGAAATTTTGAAATTTTTACAAAAAAATTATATTTCATTCTTGATAGGTATAAAAAAATAGATGAGTCAATAAGGTTAGATTATAGTTTGCGTAAACCTTCATTTTCTAAATTTTTAACAACACTAAACAAAGCCAAAGCCGAGTCCCAAATATTTGAAGTAAAAGACCTAGATCAACCTACCATTTGTGATGAAGTGCTTTTAAGATTAAGAGCTCAAATAGAAGAGGAAGGTATTGATGAAAAAGAAAAATTAAAGTTATTAGAAAAGCTAAATAAACATGAAAAAAGATTTTCAAACAAGAAAATTGATAGATATATGCTTGATTCATTGGTTTATAGAAATGACAATGTTCACCAAGGTAAAGACTATGATCTTAGTAAAAAGATAGAACTCTTTCATACAATCTTTATCACAGAACTTTACTTTGTGTTTTCTTTCATTGATGAACTTAATGAATCATTTCGGATAGAGTCAACAAACACAGAGCTAATTCAGGAATATGTTAATTCAAAAATAGAACAACTTGAGCAAGATGAAAAAAGGTATGTTCCTTTATCTCTCAAGAATTTAAGTGACCCTACAAAAGAAAATACATTTTTAAATGAGATTTATAAAAAAGAAAACCAATTTCAAATAATCGGTAAAGGTGGAAATGGCAAGACAACGTCACTAAATCATTTATTTTATCAGTGTCTAAAGGATTTTAAAAATAAAAATACTGAAATGATTCCTGTTTTTTTGAATCTGAATAAGATTCAAGAAAAAACCAGTATTTATATTGAATTAGCTAAAACAATAAACACCAATGAAGAAGATTTAAGAAAATTAATAGAAGAAAATAAAATACAACTTTTTTTAGATGGAATAAATGAAATACATTCTCCTGAAATACAACAACAGACTTTACAAGATATTGATGAAATATCTAAAGAATTCCCTAAAACAAAATTATTTATTACTTCGAGAGAACAATCTGATACTGAATTCCTTAACTTTTTTGATTTTCCTTTATATCAGATTCAGGAATTAGAAGATAAACAAATTGAGAATTTCATTATTAAATATTGTAATGATTCAAAAGTTTCTGAAAAAGTTTCTGAAATAATTAATCAACAAGATCAATCATTAAGATTACTATTTAGAAAACCGTTATTATTATCGAGATCAATTGAGATTTGTAAAATTGAACCTAATCTTCCAAAAACTGAGTATGATATTATTAGAATTTTCATTGATAAACTTTTAAAAAGAGAGAAGATAGAGAAAAAAGATAAAATATTAAATGTTGATTTTTATAAATATATTTTAGCTGGAGTTGCATCTTTAATTCATAGCGATTATGGATTAACTAATATATCTATTCCGAAATTTAAATTTATTATGCTTATAAATGATGCAGCAAAAAATATAGGTTATGGAATAGGAGAAACAAATCAAATGAGTTCAGAATATATATTTAGAATTAGTTATGAATTAGAAATTATTTCTTTCGAAAATGATGATGATGTTAAATTTTTTCATCAAAATTATTTTGAATTCTTCAATTCCTTGTACATAAAAAATTACTTAATTTAATAGATATTTTTATTTATGAATAGGGAGCTAATTGAAAAATATCCCCCAGGTGACCGATCCAATAGTCAAATTTATAATTTATTGTTTGACACATTACCCGCTGACAAATCATTTGAATTATTAAAAGTTCTCATAGATTATTCTACATTACTTCCAATAACAATTTATAATAGGACATCTAATAATGATTTACGCACCAAAATAATTAAGCTTTATGAACTAAGAATAAATAAATTTTGGAAAACACAAGTTAAAGAATACAACATTAGTAATAATAGAACTTACAATAAATCTATTAGTATAGCTAATGTTAGAACTTTATATTCCGATTATATATGTGTATTTATAATTTCGAATGAAATTTCAGAATTTGAAAATTTGATAAGAAAAATGTTGTGTAGTCAACATTTTAATTCTTTCACTTTAAATAATTTTTCAAAACGAATTATATTTAATTTAAGTGCTTCTGAGATAGAAAGGTTAATTTCTTTCATTTTAAAATTAAAAGAAAAGTCAAATGATGAATATCAAATATCATCTCTCACTTCATTTTTAAATTCAATTATTATAGTTAGCAATGAAAATTATATCTTATTAAAAAATTACTCTAATGATATTATTAAAGATTTATC
>MDTD01144745.1_pt1 | contig 15320 bp, 10 predicted proteins | sample 811221 | NCBI WGS metagenome assembly MDTD01 (sample SAMN05326646, study PRJNA326480) | marine metagenome | isolation source: seawater | place: Pacific Ocean: South West | collected 2011
ATTTTGATCGGCCCAATCCTTAAACTGAGGTGTAATAAATACTTCTTTTTTTAGTTTTTTACACCAACCACACCAATCACTTCCAGTAAAATCAGCTAAAATGGGTTTGCCAGTTTGCATAGAAACTTGCGCCGCTTTTTCAAAATCGATATACCACTTGGCTTTTTCTTGGCCAAAAGCAATTGTCGAAGTAAATAATAATAAGATAACTAATAATTTCTTCATTGTTTTAATTTTAGTGAACGCCATGCATCCATTTTTTTAATATTGGTGTAATGATAAACGCTAAAAGTGCCATTCCTATTGCTACTACACCAACTTGTGTAAATACAGAAGTGTAGTTTAGTAATGATTGAACACCTTCAATAGTTGAGTCAGTTGTTGCTCCAGCAAAACCTGTAATATTTTCAATCATTGTAGTCATAAAACCAGGTTCAGGAATCTCATCTGAACCTGTAATTGTTGCATTCGCAATAAATTTTGAAATATAATGAGCAAATGATGAGGATAAGAAATAAACACCCATCATAAATGCCGTCATTTTCTTAGGAGATAATTCAGTCACTTTACTAAGTCCTATTGGAGATATAAATAATTCTCCAGTTGTCATTAAAAAGTAACCTACCATTAAAAATATAAAAGGTGTTTTACCTGCAGCATCCATAAACTGCGCGCTCATAGCGAAAACTAAAAAACCTAGACCTAATTGTAATATTCCTAATGCAAACTTGATTGGTGTTATTGGGTTTTTCTGTGCTTTAGCAAGCCCTACCCACATTAATGAAAATGGAATAGCTAAAAACATAATATATCCAGGATTAATAGCATTTGTTTGAGAAGCATTTAATAAAACTAAATTAACATTTCTTTCAGCGAATAATGTTATTGCTGTACCCGCAAGTTCAAAGAATGACCAAAAAACAGTAATAAATAATGTTAGAACTAAAACAGTAACTAATCTTAGATTTTCTATTTTACTCAAACTAATCATATTCTTCCCTATGATCGCTAAAATAATTACTAACAGGGCGATTAGTATAGATGAGTGAAGATGTAATTCACCTATAACTTCAAATGCATTATATCTTACCAAAAAAGCAGAAATAGGAACTAATAATATTGCTACTAGGTAAAAGAAATAGTCAGTCCTTAATCCATACATCTTTTTATCTTTATACTCATCTGGTTGATTTCCATTATTATTAAATACTCCATCTTCAATTCCTCTCCAGAAAAATATCAATCCGATTAACATTCCAATACCCGCAGCTCCAAAACCATAATGCCACCCCCAGTTTTCACTCATTCCTAAATATCCACAAGCTAAAGGAGCTAAAAAGGCTCCAATGTTGATACCCATATAAAAAATTGTAAATCCTGAATCTCTTCTAGAGTCACCTTCGTTGTACAATCTTCCTACCATGGTAGAAATATTTGGTTTAAAGAATCCATTGCCAACTATTAACAACGCTAAAGCAGAGTAGAAAAAGAATCCATTTATATCATTTATAGGAAAGCCGAACAAACCATTAGTAAAATCTTCAGCATCAAAATAAAAGGCCATAAAGAAATGTCCTAGAGCCATTAGTATTCCACCTAACATTATTGATTTTTTAAAACCTATATATTTATCAGCAATCATTCCCCCTATAACAGGAGTTGCATAAACTAATGATCCGTAAGCTGCAAAAATTCCAATTGACATTTCCTCTCGAGCAACCTCATCTGTTATGTACAAAAAGAACTCATTTACCATGTAAAGAGTAAGTAATGCACGCATTCCATAGTAAGAAAAACGTTCCCATAACTCGGCAAAGAATAAATAAAATAACCCTTTTGGGTGTCCGAATATTTGTTGTTCTTGTTTCATATTAGTTGGTTGTTTTAAATTCAAGAAAGGCCGAAGATAATAATTTATTGGATTATAAATTCTCTAAAATATAATCTGTCATCATTTGGTAAAGGTGCAAGCGCGTATTGCCTCCATAAATTCCGTGGTTCTTGTCAGGATAAATAAATAGGTCAAATTGTTTATTAGATTGTACTAAGGCGCTCACCATTTCGTAAGTGTTTTGTACATGTACATTGTCATCGGCAGAGCCATGTATTAGCAAGTATTTCCCTTTTAATTTATCTACATGTTTGATAGGGGAGTTGTCATCATAACCCTCTGCGTTTTCCTGAGGGGTTCGCATATAGCGCTCCGTATATATGTTGTCGTAATAACGCCAGTTGGTAACTGGAGCCACAGCAATAGCCATCTTAAATACATCAGCACCTTTAGTAATGGCTAAAGAAGATAAATATCCTCCATAGCTCCATCCTTGAATTCCAATTCTGTTTGCATCTACATAAGTCAAGGATCCCAAATATTTGTTTGCTTCTATCTGATCGATAGTTTCGTAATTGCCAAGTTGTTTGTAGGTCATTTTTTTGAATTCTGCGCCACGTCCGCCTGTACCTCTGTTATCGATACAAGCAACTATATAGCCTTGTTGCGTAAGGTGCTGATACCAAAAGTAGTTATTCCAGCCCCAGCTATTGAGTACTTGTTGTGAGCCAGGCCCCCCATACAAGAACATAAATACAGGGTATTGCTTAGTGCTATCAAAATCAGCCGGCTTTATCATCCAACCGTTTAATGATATATTCTCAATAGTAGTAAAAGAGAAAAATTCTTTATCACCAAAAGCATATTCACTCATTTTTTTGGATAATTCTTTGTTATCCTTTAGCACACGGATTTGCTTTCCGTTGGCATTGTGTAAGCTAAAGTACGGAGGAGTATTGGCTGTAGAGTAATTGTTAATGAAATACTTCATCCCTTTGCTAAAGGTAGCCGAGTTAGTACCAATCTTATTCGTTAGTTTTTGCTTATCTGTGCCGTCTATATTAATGCTAAAAACACTGCGGTTAATAGCACCATCTTCGGTAGAGGTGTAATAAACTTTGCCACTCTCGTTATGTATACCATGGTAGCTTGTTACTTCCCAGTTTCCGCTGGTAATTTGTTGCATGCTACCATCCTCTATGCTTACTTTGTATAGATGGTTGTATCCACTCTTTTCTGAGGTCCAGATAAAGTGTTTACCATCGTTTAAAAAGGTGGTATTATCGTGTACATCTAAATAATACTTATCGGTTTCGGTAAATAGCACACGGCTTTTAGCAGTATTAGCATCTACTAGCAAAAAGTCAAGGTGGTTTTGGTGTCTATTCATTCGAAAAACATACAGACTATTGACATCTTTGGTCCAACCCATTCTTGGTAGGTATTCATAATCTAACAACACATCTATTTTTTTGGTGCTTTGTTGGTTGACATCATAGACATGAAGACTGATTTCGGAGTTATTCTCTCCAGCTTTAGGATACTTAAATTCGTATTTAGAAGGATAAAGCCCTCCGCGAAACATATCCATCGAGAACTTTTTCACTTCATTCTCATTAAAGCGATAAAATGCTATTTTACTTCCATCTGGCGACCAAAAGAAAGCCCTTACCAAACCAAATTCCTCTTCGTATACCCAATCACTAGCACCATTAATTACTTGATTGTTTACCCCGTCAGTAGTAATTTGTGTCTCCTGCATGCTAGCTATGTCTTTTAGGAATAGGTTGTTGTCCTTCACAAAAGCTACCTGGCTTCCGTCAGGAGAGAAAGTAGCGTACATCACCTTATCATCTGATAGCTTTGTTAGCTTACGGCTTGAAATGTCATACACATAAAATATAGACCGACTACTGTATCGGTAAATTCTTTCTGTATCGGTGGCAAAAAGTACTTTTTGTTCATTCTCTGAAAAAGTATAATTTCCAATAGCGATACCTAGCTTTTCAGAATCGGCAATAGTTTTGAAGCGCTTTCCTGTACGGTAGCTGTACTTATTTAGCTTACTGCCATTATCGCCTCTATCTACTTGGGTATAGTAGGCGCCATTATTCATTGATTCTAAATTCCAAATATATTCTGGGTAAAAGCTATAATTCTTCCAGATATCTTCTAAGTTAACTGCTTTGTTTTGAGCCCAGCAACTAAAACCGATACTCAATACTATTATGGTAAAATAAATCTTTTTCATCTTCTTTTCATTCCGATTGTAGATGGGCGAATTTAACTTAATTTTGCTCAAAAGCAAATTGATGAAATTCAAGACAATAGACAATTCAGATGTAGCGCATTTCGTAAGCATTATTGGAATTGAATATGTGCTCACTGATTCTGAGAGTATACATGCTTACTCGCATGATGAAACAGAGGATTTAAAGTATTTTCCAGAAGTGGTACTAAAGCCCAATACTACTGAGCAGGTGGCTGCTATTATGTTGTACTGCAACCAACATATAATAAGTGTTACACCTTGTGGCGCACGTACTGGATTAAGTGGAGGATCCCTGCCAGTTTGTGGGGGTGTGGTTTTAAGTACCGAGCGCTTTAACAGCATTATAGAAATTGACGAGCGCAACCTACAAGCTACTGTCGAGCCAGGTGTAATTAACCAAATATTTCAGGAAGCAGTGCAGGGTAAAGGGCTGTACTATCCACCAGACCCTGCCAGTAAAGGCAGTTGTTTTCTGGGTGGCAATTTAGCCGAAAACTCGGGCGGACCCAAAGCGCTGAAGTATGGCGTAACAAAAGATTATGTACTTAATCTAGAGGTAGTATTACCTAGCGGAGATATTATTTGGACTGGTGCTAATGTGCTGAAGAACTCGACAGGTTACAATCTTACTCAATTATTGGTGGGAAGCGAAGGAACATTGGGCATCATTACCAAAATAGTCTTTCGACTTATTCCATATCCGACGAAAGACGTTAGTATGCTGGTTCCTTTCCGATCATCAGAAAAAGCTTGTGAGGCAGTATCTGCAGTTTTTAGGGCAGGTATTACCCCATCTGCTTTAGAGTTTATGGAGCGTGATGCAATAGATTGGACCATGAAGTTTACTGATATTTCGGTTCCTGTAGAAGATGATATACAAGCCCACTTATTAGTAGAGGTTGACGGCAATGATATGGATGTGCTTTTTAAAGATTGCGAGCGCATTGCAGCAGTTATGGAGGAGTATGGCTGTGGTGAAATCTTGTTTGCAGACTCGGCCAGTCAAAAAGACCAACTATGGCGTTTGCGCAGAGCTGTAGGAGAGGCCGTAAAAAGTAATAGCATCTATAAAGAGGAAGATACAGTTGTGCCCCGAGCAGAGCTTCCGAAACTTTTAAATGGTGTAAAACAAATTGGCGAAAAGTACGGCTTTAACTCTGTATGTTATGGGCATGCCGGTGACGGTAATCTGCACATCAATATAGTTAAGGGAGCTATGAGCGATGATGCATGGAACAACAAACTAACCAAAGGTATTCGAGAATTGTTTGAACTTACTGTTGGATTAGGTGGAACCATAAGCGGAGAGCATGGTATTGGTTTGGTACAAAAGGAATATATGGATATCGCTTTTTGTAAAACCAATTTAGAGCTTCAAAAAGGCATTAAAAAGCTTTTTGATCCCAACGGAATACTGAATCCTAAAAAAGTATTTGTATAAAAAAGCCCTCGATATCGAGGGCTTTTCTTTTTTATTGAATCACGATTTTTTTGTGAATACTACCAAGTATAGTGTTGATTTGAATTAAATACACACCCTTACTAATATTGTCTAGCTCAAATTTTTCTAAAAGAATATTATCTTGATATTGAACATCTTTAATTGTTATTGATTTACCTTGTAGGTTGTAAATAGCAATACTCAGAATATCATTATTAACTGATTCGTGAGAGACAGTAAATGTTCCGTTGTTAGGGTTAGGGAATAGTGTGATTGGTTTATCGAACAAATCATCAATAAAACTAGAGCAAGAATCAATCACAACACTAATTGTGTCGGTGCTTGCGCATCCATTAAGATCAATTATTTCAGTCCAATACTCATAAGTTCCTGCACTTGGTTCTGACAACGTGATACTTTCTGTGTTATCTCCACTAGACCAAAGATAAACACTCATGCTTGAATTAGCTGTTAAGCTAAAAGGGTCATTTTCACAAATAGGTTCGTTCGATGACAATGAAATATTGGCAAGAGTAGGGGTGTTGAATATTACAGAAATACTACCGTTTAGCGTGCAGTTATTATTGTCAGTAGCAATAACATCATAAGTTCCATCTTGTTGTATGAAAATAGTCCTAATACTATCTCCGGTGCTCCAGTCATAGCTTGCATATCCATTATCAGCTTGAATGCATGCACTGTCTCCTAAACAAGCAGGCGTAGTAAGCAATATTCCTATAGTTTCGTTGGCAAAATTTACATATGTTGCAGCCTGGCTTGAACAACCATTACTATCGATAGCTGTAACAGAAAAATTATTATCGCTGTAAACCCAAATATTATCATCAGTTGATCCATTACTCCAATTGTATTGAACAAAATTAGTGCTAGCAAGCAATTGAATTGAATCACCATAACAAAGATTTATTACTGTATCAGGATTTATAGTAACCTGATTATTAGGATAAACATGTGCAGTGACAGGAATTCTATTTAGATTACATGATTGTAATTCTTCAATTTCCCAATTGTAAAAATAGTAGAAATAGTCAAGAGGAGAACTTGTTGTATTTCCAGTGATTTGCACACTATTTCCAATATCTATGGGGAATACTCCATTAGGAACATTATCATTGCGGTAAAGTCCATCATTGGTTCCATTTATTCCAATTTGGTAATTATTTCCAGCAGGGATATTGAAGTTCAAGTTTACTGTATTTAGACCAGCAATAAAACTAACTGTTTGTGAGTGAATCTGATTTCCAGAATCATCTAGTATCTCAATAATTGATGTGAAAGGAGAGTCAGCATACATTTCTACTGAGATTAGATTTATTTCATTGGAACAATCAAATGTCATATCCCATGCATCATTTGTATGATAACCTCCCGAACCTAGTGTATTATTATCTGCAGGTCCTCCAAAAATTGATCCACCAAAACCATAATTAATTACTTTTTCCACATAATAAGTTGTTGAATTATAAAGTGGACTTGTTACAAATGAGTCACCAATATGAATAGGAATTCCTCCAGTGAGATTATTATACCAAAATAAAGAGTTTGAAGGACCTCCATTTGCAGTTAGTATTGCTTGAGATCCACTACAAACAGTATCATTTAACGTGTTTGGTGGGGTTGCAATAGTAATATCTATATAATTAGTTATTTGTAATGTGTCAGCACCAAAATTATTTGATGTAATTAGCGTAATATTATATAATCCATCTTGAGTGTAAGTATGAAATGGATGTTGGTCGATAGAAGTGGTTCCATCTCCAAAGTCCCATTGCCAAGAATTCGGATTATATATTGTTTGGTCAATAAATTGCACGTCTCCATTACAACTTCCAATCGGAGCAATTGTAAAGTTTGTTTCTGGTGCTTGATTTGGGTAAATACAATTCCAGTATGCCTCAAAACCTAAATCTGTAACACCACCATCAGAATGTAAATAGATAGTAATTGCTCCACCTGAGGAAATAATAGTGCCTGGCGAACCTGTCAATGTGTTACAGTACTGACCAAGTGAGGTAGAATTAGTGTCGGGTCCATCAAAAATTTCTACATAGTCAAAATTACAGTTATTACTAGATGAAGGAGCTTCTATGCCAAATTCAGAAAAAGTAAGAGTAATTTGATTTGCACCATTTGGAGCAATTGTAACAATACTATTAACATTATTTGAATAATCACCACTATTTCCACCACTGTCATATAAAGTACCTGAGCATGCATCAATAACATCTCCAACACCATCTACAGGCATTAGGTACACACATGGATTACTTGGGAATATACTTATAACATTATTTTGAATTATTGTATCAATTCCTAAAGGACCCGTAGAAATTAATGAAATTGTATAATTTCCAAAAGAAGTATAAGTATGAGTTGGATTAAAATCTGTACTAGTATTTCCATCTCCAAAATCCCAATAAAAACTCGAAGAATTTAATGAGCTATTCGTTATTGTCACTTCAGCAGGAATATTGCAAAAGCTTGTGTCATTTGTTGTGAAATCAGCGATTGGTGGTGATGTAATTGGTAAACTAGTTTTCCAAACCCCTCTTCCATAAGTTGTAGCTATTAGTTCATTAGTTTGATATTGTATTTCTAATTCATTAACAATAACATTCGGTAAGCCATTGTTAAATGGTTCCCAAAGAGTTAAACTTGTATCCCTATAATATACACCTAAATCGGTGGCAACATATAATTCCTCAGCCGCAGGATTATTATTATTTAAGATAACACAATTAGCAGGTAGATTTGGTAAACCAGCAGAAATATTTGTCCAGTTTGCACCATAATCAGAAGTTTGATAAACTTTGTTTCCATTACCAAATCCAGAATATGATATCCATACTTTGCCAGCATCGTTTGGATCAATCGAAATGTAAGAAATTGATCTATTTGGGAGATTGTTATTGATGTTTAGCCAATTTTGTCCATTATCTTGAGTAACATATATCTCATTATACTCAGAAAAATAAATTACATTTCCATCAGATTTTGCAACAGCGATCGCATCAATTGTGCCTCCGGCTTGTCCGTTGGTTAGAGTATTCCAGCTATTTCCTCCATCATTACTTTCCCAAACCTCTTGATAACCTGCAACAATTCTGTTTGGGTTAGAAGGATCTAAAGTAAATGGTGTTACCCATGCACCATCGTTTGCTGGTGCTATATCGTTCCAACTATCTCCACCGTTATTTGATTTACTAAGAGCACCATAATAAACAGTGCTATACATAATATTTGGATTTGTAGGATCAATTGCACATTCCATTCCGTCTCCTCCTCGAACAGCTGACCAAAAATTTGATCCATTCATTAACAATGTTCCATTGTCTTGCGCACCAGAAATTATTAAATCTGAATTTGTTTGAGATACACCAGATCTATAAAATTGACTTATTTGAAGACCGTCACTGATGTCTGTCCAAGATTGACCATCATTATTTGAAAAATAAAGTCCTCCATCGTTTGCTGAATATAAAATTCCGTTGTCTTCATTATATCGCAAATAATGTTCATCTGCATGTTTGTACTCAACACCGCCACCACCATACCAGTGAGAGGAAATATTCCAATTAACACCACCATCATTTGACTGCCATGTATTGACACCTCCAACAAATATTAAATTTTCATCTGTGGGAGAAACCGTAAGTGATAAATCATACCATCCTTGACCTCCAGAATCAGTTCCATCGGAAGACCATCCAAGAAGATTTGGCGCATTTGAACTGTCCGACTGAGCTATCCATGTATCACCTTGGTCAATTGATTTATAAAGACCATAAAATCCATCATCTGATCCACAGAATAATGCATAAACAATATCTGGATTAGCAGGAGTTACTGCTATTTGACATCTATCTACGCCTGAGGATGGAAGTCCATTTGTGATTTGTGTCCAATTTTGACCATTATCAGTAGATTTAAAGAATCCGGCAGGACCACCAATTTGTGAACCACCGTAAACTATATTTGAATTAGTTGGATTAAATTCCATACTTATTAAATTCTTCTGAAGTTGTAAATTAAAATTATCTCCTCCATCAATAGAACGATAAACCTCTCCTGTTCCGCTAGCTCTTCTTGTACTAACAATTATTTGATCTGTGTTAGTAGGATTAATTAAAATTCTATTTCCTCTGTAACTTTGTACGAATGAAAATGATAAACCTGTTGAATCCCAATTTAATCCACCATCTAGTGATTTCATAACTCCATATGAATAGGTGTCGCCGGCATCTCTATCACCTGTCGCAATAAACATTATATTGGAGTTTGAGGGATCAATAGCAATGTCTGAAACACCTAAATTGGGAAGAAGATCTGTATTACTTGTCCAACTTAATCCAGCATCTGTTGATTTCCATAGACCACCGGCTGGCGCGCCAACCCATAATGTTGAAGGATTATTTGGGTCAAACTCAATAACATTTAATCTACCTATACCTCTTTTTCTTCCACTTGATTGCAATGGTACTTGTGTAGGTCCAACAGCCATCCAGTTAGCTTGAATAGTACTAGATGATCTAAGTTGGTTTTTTGTTTTCAGGTACTCTCTGTAAAGAGATTTGTAGGGAAAACTACCATCTTGATTAACACGAGGTGCCATAAAAGCTTCCCAACGCTTAAATTGTTTCCAGCCTTTTCCTTTTTCAATTGTTTTTTCATCCCAAAATGATTCAAAGTTTTCTTGTGTCACAAAAAAATTATTTTCCGGACTAAACATACCATTTACCCATTCAGATTGAGCAAAAATTGAGTTAACAAGAAAACTCAAACAAAAAACAAACAAAACTTTCTTCATGTATCTTTATTTAGAATAACAAATATCGTTATTATTTTAATGAAATAGTTTACAAAAAAGAAAACCCTTACGCATTCATGTGTAAGGGTTTAATTGTTATTTTCTCAAATATTTAATCTCTATTACCTAAATACAGCATTACATAATAGGCAAGCTGTGTAAGTGATGCTAAAGCTGCAACCATATAAGTTCCTGCAGCCCACTTTAGTGCATCTTGAGCCATAGTGTGATTTTCTTCACTTGTTATATTACTTTGTTTAAGCCAAATAAGTGCTCTGTTACTCGCGTCAAACTCAACCGGTAGTGTAACCAAAGTAAATAGTGTAATAGCTCCTTGAAAAATAATAACTGCTAAAATAGCAGTGTCAAAGCCAAACCATCCTAATACTCCTGCTCCTAAAAACATCATGATAAAAATGAAGTTGAGCATTTTGCTACTGAAAGCTACAGCAGGAACCATTGCTGAACGCATCTGTAACCAAGAGTATGCTGTCGCATGTTGTACAGCATGGCCACATTCATGTGCTGCAACAGCTGCAGCCGCTACACTATTATTGTTGTATACATCAGGGCTAAGGTTAACAGTTTTATCTTGTGGATTGTAGTGGTCTGTTAATCGGCCAGCAACCGATACTACTTTTACATTTGATATTCCATGGTCTAATAACATTTTTTCTGCTACTTCTTTTCCTGTCATTCCATTGTTTAATGGTATCAAAGAGTATTTTTTGAATTTATTTTTCAGGCGGTTACTTACAATACCTCCAACAATCATAAAAAAGATGATAATTAACCAAATCATAACTTTATTTTTTTATATAAACTACGCAAATTTAGAAATATTGTAAAAATTAAAAAAAAAAAACGCATCCAGTTGTGGATACGTTTTTTTTAAAATTTAAGTTATTCTAGAATGTGTAAGAAACTCCTAAATTAAATGAGCCCTCTCTATCACCGTTTGCATCTTCATTAAGAGGCATTGTGTAGTTTGGTTCAACGTTAAACGAACCAAATACATTAAAAGAATAACCAGCACCTACATGTAGGTTGTCAGTCATTTCTTCGGTTGGAGCTGCAGCTGAAATGTAAAGATTTTCGTTCCAGTAGTAACGAGCGAAAATATTCATATCATCATCACCTCCTAGATTTTTAACTCCAACGGCAAAAGCATCGTTTACGAAGTAACCGAAACCAACAGTTTCAGTAATTGCCTCAAAGTCAAAATCATCAGTATCGATGTCAGCAGTTACCATGAAGCCTTGTGCTGATACCATCAATCCCATTAGAGCCATAGCTCCTGTTAAAAACATCTTTTTCATAATAGAAAATTAATATTGGTTAATACTGTTGCAAATATCACAATATCTTAGAATCTATCCTACTTAATTTATTTTAATTTTAACAGAAAACTGTTGATAACCGAGTTACGTACACTTTGATTTTTTCCGATATTTGCTAATTATTGGAATTTCATAAAAATGAATCAAAAAGCGAGTATTCCTAAAGGAACACGTGATTTTTCATCAGAGGTGATGTTAAAAAGAAACTATGTATTGAAATGCATACAATCTGCTTTTCAACGCTTTGGTTTTATGCCTATAGAAACTCCTGCCATGGAGAATTTAGATACTCTTATGGGTAAATATGGGGAAGAAGGTGATCGATTAATTTTTAAAATTTTGAATTCAGGAGATTACCTTTCAAAAGCTTCCCTTGTGGGAGAAACGACTTCTAAATCCTTAACCAGACAGATTTCTGAAAAAGCACTTCGATATGATTTAACAGTCCCTTTTGCTAGATTTGTAGCACAGAATAGAAATGATATTACATTTCCTTTCAAGCGTTATCAGATTCAGCCTGTTTGGCGTGCAGATAGACCTCAAAAAGGACGTTTTAGAGAATTTTATCAATGTGATGCCGATGTGGTAGGTTCAGACTCACTTTTATATGAAGTAGAGTTAGTGCAGTTATGTGATGAGGTCTTTGCTTTATTAGGTTTGCAAGATTATTCTATATGTATAAATAACAGAAAAGTGCTGAGTGGAATTGCCGAAATAGTATGTGAATCTGAAAAATTGATTGATATTACGGTAGCACTTGATAAGTTAGATAAGATTGGTGTTGAGAAAGTGCAAGAAGAAATGCGTACAAAAGGTGTTAGTGATGAAGCAATCACTAAGATGACCCCATTGTTCGATTTATCTGGAAATAACACGAAAAAGCTCGAAAAATTAGAATTATTTTTATCTGACTCGAAAGTTGGAATGAAAGGTATAGAGGAACTTCGTTTTGTTTTTAATATGTTGTCTGAAATAGGTTTGAGAAAGGCAAAACTAGAGTTAGATGTTACACTTGCTAGAGGATTAAACTATTATACAGGAGCAATTTTTGAGGTAAAAACTAATGAAATGCAGATGGGGAGCATTGGAGGAGGTGGTCGCTATGACGATTTGACGAGCATGTTTGGTTTAAAAGATGTTTCTGGTGTAGGGATCTCTTTTGGTTTAGATCGTATTTGTTTAGTTTTGGAGGAATTAAATCTGTTCCCTGATTTGTTAGAAGCATCAACACAGTTAATGTTTGTTAATTTCGGCGGGCAAGAAGCTGCTTATTGTATGAAACTTCTAAAGCAGTTAAGAGAGGCGGGTGTAAATGCCGAAATTTATCCAACTGCTTCAAAAATGAAGAAGCAGATGAACTATGCTGACAAAAAAAGTATTCAATATGTGGTTTTAGTAGGTGAGGATGAAATGCTAAGTGGTAATTTGACAGTGAAAAATATGAATAATGGAACACAGCAAAGCTTAACAATACAAGATTTATTGATTTTATTAAAATAATTAAATAATGAAAAAAATAGTTTTAGCAGCTTTTGTTGTAAGTATGTTATCAGCATGCGTAGATAATTCTGAAGTACCCCAAATTAATAACCTAACAATTTTAAACGATTCTATTCTGAAAGCCCCTGGTGCTTTGTTTCAGTTTACAGTCGATTTTTCTGACGATAATGGTTTGTCTCAATATAGAGTTCGAGTTGAGGATTACTTCACAAATGCTAGATTAAATGATGCGCCTTGGTATTTCGAGGAAGATTTTGAGATAAATGGTTTGAGTGTCTCAGAGAATCAGGTAATAGAACTTCCTTATCCAGATTTAGAACAAGGTAGATATCGTTTGGATATTATTGTCCAGGATGTTGATTTATTAGAAAGTAGTGAAAGTCAATACTTTTTTATTTACGAATAAAACAAAAACAGCGATAGCTGTTTTTTATGCAGGCAGATATCATTACCATAGGAGACGAGATTTTGATTGGTCAAATTGTTGATACCAATTCTAAATGGATTGCTAATCAATTAGAAGAAGCAGGTGTAAAAGTGCGTCAAATTACCTCTGTTTCGGATGAGAAAAAGCATATCTTATCAAGCCTTGATTCCGCCCTTATTTCTAGCGACTTAGTGATTTTAACAGGTGGTTTGGGTCCAACCAATGATGATGTTACAAAATATGCTTTATGTGAGTTTTTTCAAGATGAATTAGTATTTAGAAGTGAAGTATTTGAAGATATAAAAGCACTGTTTGTTAAGCGTGATAGAAGGATAAATTTTTATAACAAAAAGCAAGCAATGGTTCCCAGTCAGTGTCAATTGTTTCGAAATTCGATAGGAACAGCGCCAGGAATGTGTTTTGAGAAAAACAGAAAGTTAGTTTTATCGCTTCCCGGTGTTCCTTATGAGATGAAACATTTGATGCGGGAATTTCTACCCTTGTTGAAGCAACAGTTTCAATTACCATTTATCATCCACAAAGTAGTATTGTTGAGAGGGATTGTAGAGTCTCATTTAGCAGAGTTGATAGAGCCTTGGGAGAAAGCTCTTCCTAAATTAATCAAATTAGCCTATTTACCCTCAAAAGGTGTAATCAGACTAAGGTTCACAGCTAGGGGCGATGATAAAAGCCTTTTACATGACATAATTAACGATCAAATTGAAAAATTGCGAGAAATTGCAGGTAATTATTTTTGTCCCTTTCAAGAATTAAAAATTGAGTTGATTATTGGTGAGTTGTTAAAAATTAATAAACAAACTTTAGGAACAGCGGAAAGTTGTACTGGAGGAAAAATAGCACATCGTATCACTTCTGTACCAGGAAGTTCTAATTATTTTAAAGGGGCTGTGGTAGCTTATTCTGAAGAGATTAAAATAACTGAGTTAGGAGTTGAGTCAACAACAATTGCTCGTAATCACATTGTTAGTAAGGAGGTTGTAGTAGAGATGGCTCAGGGAGTAAGGAACAAACTAAATGTAGATTATGCATTAGCAACTTCTGGAATAGCAGGTCCAAGTGGAGCTGAAGAAGATATTCCAATAGGAACGGTTTGTGTAGCTTTAGCAACTCCGAATAATACCATAGCGGAAACTTTTTATATTGAAGGATCTAGGGTAAAAGTAATTGACAAAGCAACAGAAAAAGCACTATTGATGCTTAAAAAGACTCTTGAAAATAATTAAAAATCTATTTTTTGCAAAAAGAAATAATTCTATATTTGCAGCCCGAAAAACTAAAGAATACAGTCGATGGCAAGAGTTTGCGATATCACAGGAAAGAAAGTAATGGTTGGAAACAATGTTTCTCACTCTAATAGAAAGACAAAGAGAAGATTTCACCCAAACTTACAAACAAAAAAGTTTTTCATTCCAGAAACAGGCGAATGGATAACATTAAAAGTATCTGCTAATGCGTTGAGAACAATCAACAAAAAGGGCATCACAGCTGTATTAAAAGAAGCTTTAGAAAATGACAACGTATTGTTCTAGAAACAATGTTTCATTTAACATATAAGAAAAGTTGTTACCTTTGGTGACAACTTTTTTATTTTAAAGAACATGACAAAGAATAGATTGTTTCAAATTTTTGGATTTTTTATTATTTCTTCTCTAATTATTAC
>MDTD01116657.1_pt1 | contig 15319 bp, 10 predicted proteins | sample 811221 | NCBI WGS metagenome assembly MDTD01 (sample SAMN05326646, study PRJNA326480) | marine metagenome | isolation source: seawater | place: Pacific Ocean: South West | collected 2011
ACGTTGACAACCGGAACGGCGATCAGGGTGCCTTTCAGCCGGTCCAGTTTTTTTAAGGCAATGAGGCGGCGGATGATTTCAATCCCGATGATTTCATCCCCGTGAACGGTGCCGGAAACAAAGAGGACAGGTCCCGGTCTGCGCCCGTGGATCACATGAACGGGCATGGTCATTTTGGTATGGGTATACAGGCGCGCCACCGGAATCTGGATGGTTACCCGGCTGCCGGGTGTTACAGGGGTATCGGCAATGGTTATGGTTGCCTGCTTCGCAATTTTAACGGACGTGGCGGTCACGGGGTTACCCTTCCTCCTGGGTGGAGATGATACCATAATCCTCTTCCCGGTTCATGACTTCTTCCGCCACCGGCAGGTCAGGCAGGTCTTTGACCTTTGCCTTTCTTTTCTTCCTGATTTTGGCCGGTATCAGTTCCTTCATGAATTCCAGCTTGCCAAAGCACAGCAGCCTGTCTTCGGCCTGAAGCTCCCTTAGGGGTTTGGGATTCGGAATCACTTTGGCGTCACGGTAGAGGGTCAATACGGAGATATCCTTGTCCCTCAGCCCGGAGTCCCGGATGGTTTTTCCGATGTACTCCGATCCGTCCGGTATATATATTTCCGCGACACCGTATCCCCGGCTGACGGTAAGCCGCTGGCGCAGATCGATTTCGGGGAAGTTTACCTGGGCGCTGATGTAATCAATGATGGCGCCTGCGATATCCAGTTGGGTACAGCCTTCAATGCCTTCAAGTCCCGGAGAAGAGTTTATTTCTACAATCTGCGGGCCGTCCTTGCTCTCAAGCAGATCGACGCCGGCAACCCGAAGCCCCATGATCTGGGCTGCCCGCACCGCTGTTTCCCGGTAGGTTTCATCCAGTTCCACAGGCTCGGCATACCCGCCCCTGTGGATATTGCTCCGGAATTCCTGGCCCCGGGCCACCCTGCGCATGGCGGCCACCACCTGGTCTCCCACCACAAAGGCACGGATATCACGGCCTTTGCTTTCGGAGACGAATTTCTGGATGAGGACACTTTGTTTCTGGCTTTGCAGCAATTCAACGATGGCCGCGGCTGAACTCACGGTTTCGGCCAGGAGCACGCCGATCCCCTGGGTGCCTTCAATGAGTTTGATAATCACAGGCGCCCCGCCCACCCGTTCGATGGCCGGAAGCACATCCTTTTTATCCCGGACGAATGTCGTCTTAGGAATGCCGATGTGATGCTTGCTGAGAATCTGGAGGCTGCGCAGTTTGTCCCGGGATCTGGAAATACTTGCGGAGGTATTGGCGCAGAATACATCCATCTGCTCGAACTGCCGCACCACCGCCGTACCGAAATAGGTGATGGACGCACCGATCCTGGGCAGGACGGCATCATAGGTGGAAAGTTGTTTTTGCCTGAAATAAAGATCCGGGTTTCCCTGTTCCAAATCCATGGCAAATTTCAATGTATTGAGCACGATGGCTTTGTGCCCCCGCTGTTCCGCGGCTTCTTTTAACCGCCTGGTGCTGTAGCATTTTAAATTCCGTGAAAGAATCGCAAGTTTCATCAGTCTATCCTTGAATTTTAGGTGTTCTCAAGATCGGGTGACGAATTATAGGTCTTGTGTGTGTGCCTTAGGTTTTTTCTTCGCCTGGTTTTTTTTTCGTGCTTTACCCCCGGGTTTGCCTCCGTAGAAGGACTTGCCGGCGTCAACAAAAAATTTTTCACGAAAAGCCTGCCGTCCCAAAAGCATTCGAAACCCCATTTCATCACGGTTGGACAGCGTCAGTTCAATGGGCCACGCCTGCCCTAAAAGCTGGATTTTAGTTTTGATAACCGGCCGCATTTCAGAGACGCCGTTTGAGCTTCGCACAGATCTGAAGTCAATCACCTTTGCTTCTGCGTTTACCTTATCCTCTGCATTATCCTGCATGGGATTGATCTGAAACTTCACCCATTTGTCTCCGTCCCGCTCAAATATTTTCTGTTTGATGGCATGAAGCGATGATGAACGGGCACCTGTATCCACTTTTACTTTAATGGCTTTCACACCAAGATCCGGAAGTGAAATCCACTCCCGCCATCCGATCACGGGTAAGGTTTTTTTTATTCGGGTCGTCATTTCGCTCCAGTTTCAGCTACGGGTGGCAGTTTCTCTTTGAACCTTTTAACACAACACTCAAAACTATCAGGAATGCGTCAAAATGACAATTTAATTTGCGACCTTTAATTTGCGACCAGGACGATCAAATCCGGGGTGCCGTATCTTCCGGTGGGCAGCCGCGTAAAATTTTTATAAGCTTTCTGATGTCATGCGGTACCGCGTGTGTTTGATGCTGTTTTTACCTGGTGCGTTGTCCCATCCAATACCTTTCGAACGGTTTGGGCCAGGTCCGACATAACCATGGGCTTATAGGCGAACGCTTTGATACCGATTTGTGACGCCGTTCTGTCGGAAACCTTTTTGCTGTATCCCGTGCAGAGAATTACAGGGATGTCCGGTCGTATCTGCATCAATTCAACCGCCAGCATATCTCCGGTCAGTTTCGGCATGGTCATATCGGTTATCACCAGATCAAAGGTATCGGGTTTGGCCCGGAAGAGCGCCAGGGCACCGGTGCTGTCTGTCCGGCAGCTTACCCTGTAGCCTAGTCGTTCAAGCATCTGGCTGCCCATTTTAGTGATGGCCGTCTCATCGTCTACGAAAAGAATATGTTCCGTTCCTTTTGGCAGTTTCTCTTTTACATATGGCGCAATCGCTTGCTGCTTTTTGGTGGCAGGCAGGTAAATCCTGAATGTAGACCCTTTTCCCAACTCGCTGTGAACCGTAATTTTACCGCCGTAGCCTTCAACGACACCCTGGGCCATGGCAAGTCCCATGCCGGTGCCTTCGCCGTGGCCTTTTGTGGTAAAGTAGGGCTCAAAAATTGAATCCAGGATATCAGGGGCAATTCCCACACCGGTGTCCGACACTTTTATTTCAACATAATCTCCATTCGAAAGGTCTGGTGGAACATCCTTACTATCAAAAAATCGGTCCGTCACGCCTATCTCAAGAATCCCTCCACGGTCTTCTAAGGCGTGAGCCGCATTGGTGCAAAGATTCATTAATACCTGATGAACCTGGGTTGCGTTGCCCATAATCCAGGATTCGCTGTGGATGTCCTGCCGGATTTCTACTGTGGTGGGGATGGCCGACCGGATAAATTTAACCACTTCTTTTGCAACGATGGCCGGTTGAATGGGACGTGTTTTTTCATCGGACCGCCTGGCAAATGCAAGAATCTGCTTCACCAGGTCTTTTGCCCGTTTCCCGGCCGCATACACTTCTTGAAGGCTGTCTTCAAGAGACGAGCCCTTTTTTGTTTCTGTCAGTGCAAGCTCTGTGAAACCGATGATTGAGGTGAGAATATTGTTGAAATCATGGGCAATACCGCCGGCAAGATTGCCGATGGATTCCATTTTTTGGGACTGGTGTAACTCTTTGACCAGCCTTTCTTTTTCCGCTAACGTCCTTTTTTGATCCGTAATATCAATACCGATACCGATATTGGTGCCGTCTTCGAGTCTGATATTGGACCATTCCGAATCAATGACCCGGCCGGATCTTGCGTACACCTTAAATTCTTTCCATTCCGAAGTAGCTTTTTGCATATAGTCTTTGGCGGTTTGCCGGTATTCCGGATCCGGGTAAATCTTTTCCATGAGATCGATGTCTGCGACCTCTTGGGTTGTCCAGCCTGTTTTGCTTTCAAATTCCCGGTTTAAAAAGAGTATGTTCGCATCCGGGTCATAGCGGGAAATCATCAGCGGAAGCCTGTCAATAATGGTTTTGAACAACTGCCGCTCTTTTTCCAGGGCTTGGGTTTTTTCTTCAACTTTTAGTTTCAGCATCTTATTCCAGGCAAAAACGGTCAGGATCATGATGACTGATGCGCCGAAAATTGAAAGAACAACGGCCCAGAAGGTTTTATTGTGAAATATGCTTTGCTGGCCGATATGAATCCACTTATTGAAGATTTGGGTGCGCTCTTCTTGGGATATCCGGGCCAGGCCCTTGGATAGAATACTGTGCAGAACAGGCCGGTCTTTTCTTGAGGCAAAGGCGAGTTTAAATGAAAGATCCGTTTCTCCTGCGATGCGCAGGTTGGTTACCCGTTGATCTTCTATTTTAATGGAAGCAACGGTCAAGGCCGTAATCCATGCATCCGCTTTTTTGGTCAAAAGATTGTGCATCGCAGTATCTGCGTCAATCGCAGGCAGCATTTTGATATGGCTGTAATTTTTTTTAAGGTAATCGTCTACAACCCACCCTTTGGTGAAGGTTACCACCCTGCCGTCCATTTTTTCCAATGACAGGTCTCCCGTGAAATCGTTCCGCGTGAGAATCACTGTTTTTATGGTGAGATAAGGTTCGGTAAAGTGCATCCATTTTTCACGATCCTCATTTTTTGTGAAGGTACACAATACATCGACTTCCCTGTTTTTCGCCCGCCTGAGCACCTCATCCCAGGTGTCGATTTTCAGGATATCAAACTTAAAGTTAAGGCGTTTTTCGATCAGCCGCACATAATCAGCCGCCAGTCCCTTGAATTGTCCTTTTTCATCAAGATAGTCCACAGGGCGGGCATTGGGGTCATGGCCCAGCCTGATTTTTCCGTCATGACGGGAAAGCCATGCCCGTTCATTTTCTGACAGTGGATCCACGGCACTGCTTGCCGGGCACACAGCCGGAACAAGGATCAACAGTACCACTATAAAGAACACGCCGGTGACGCCACGAGAACACCTGAAAAGCTTTAGTGCAGACATTAATAGCTCCCTACGATAGTTTACATCGACACTACACATATATATGTAAAAAATCAATCATCTCCAAAGCGATCAACACAATTACCAATTGCTTTTAAATATCTTCCGGGATAATATTTCTGATCAGGCTATATTGCATCTAATTATCCAGATCCTAAACAATTTATCGCCGGTGAAATGATACCGATTGGGGCGGTCCGGCTTCATCGTTTGGGTGGATTGATAAATTAAATTACAGGTCCTGCGCATGGCACAACATCATCATTTAAAGTTTAAGACAAAACTATATCTGGGGTATGCATCCATCCTGCTGCTCATGATCCTGCTTGCTGTCACCGTATATGTCGGTCTTACAAGGCTAGAAGGAGACAGAAAATGGGTAAACCATTCATACAAGACCATTGAAGCCATTCAAAAATGCGGGGCGCTGTTGGTGGATATGGAAACCGGTGTCAGGGGATTTCTGGTGTCGGGCAACGAAGCCTTTCTTGAACCCTATGAAGAAGGGGACAGCGCATTTGCCAAAATCTGGGAATACGGTAAAGAGTTGACCCGTGACAACTATGTTCAGACACAGCGTTGGGAGAAACTCAAAGACAGAAAGGAAAAATGGCAGAAAACAGTTGCCGTTCCTGAGATTACGATGCGGCGGAAGGTCCGGGAGGGAGAGGCGGCGATGGAATCATTCGAGGCGCTGTCATTCCGTAAGTCGGGAATTGAGCAGTTCAACAGGATTCGCGACCACCTGGCCGATCTGGATAAAAAGCTTGTGCGTGTGGGCCACCATGACGCCGCGGACCTGGCGATGGACATACTGACGGACCTTGTCAACCAGGAAACCGGTGTGCTGGGGTTCCTTCTCACAGGGCTTGAAGAGACTCTCAAACCTTTTGAAAAAGGAAAATCGGATTTTAACAGGCATTATCAGGCGCTCAGAGACGCGGTGTCAGGCAATACCGAGATCAGGGCCGATGAAATCCTGCGGATCAGAACCCTGGTGGATGAGTGGCATGAGAAGACCGCATTTCCGGAAATAGAGGCCCGGCGAGAGGTCAATAAACATCCCGTGCGCCTCAAAGATGTCACGGCACTGCTTGAGGCGGGCACCGGTAAACGGATTACGGACGAGGTGCGGCAGATCGTCGAAGAGATGGTCAGTGAAGAAAAGCAGTTGCTTCTAAAGAGAGCGGCTGAAACCCGGAGCACCTCAACCATGACATTGATGATAAATGTCGTGGGGTGTGTTCTGGCAACCGCCCTGGGGGTTCTCATCGCTGTTTTCGTGGTATCGTCCATCAACCGTCAACTGGGAACGGATCCGGGCAAACTTGCGAAAATAGCCGATGACATTGCCCTGGGCGATCTGTCCGCCGACCTGACATCTGAGAAAGGGGAGCCCACCGGTGTCTATAAGTCCGTCATCCAGATGGCAGGCAACTTAAAGGCGGTGGTTCAGCAGGCAGAAGCGGTTTCCCTGGGAAATTTCAGGGAAAAAATCGCGCTTCGGTCTGACAAGGACCAATTGGGAATCGCCTTAAACCGGATGACGCTGAAACTAAAAGACGCATACGAGACAAATGAAAAAGATAAATTTATAAGAACGGGGCAGGCAAAGCTCAATGAAGGGTTGAGAGGAGAACAAAGCCTTTTAGAGATCACGGATAATACCATCCGGTTCCTGTCGGAATACCTGGATGCCCAGGTGGGAGCGTTTTATCTTTTAACCGACGATACCATCCTTGAGCTTTCCGCAAGCTACGCCTACCAGAAGCGCAAAAATGTTTCGGCCAGTTTTGTTGTAGGGGAAGGCCTTGTGGGGCAGGCGGCCCGGGAGAAAAAGAATATTCTGGTCTCAGATATTCCAGAAGATTATATACATATTGTGTCAGGCCTGGGAAAAACAACTCCTGCCTCCATACTGGTGGCTCCGATATTATATGAAACCCGGCTGTTAGGCGTTATCGAGCTTGCCTCCGTCAAGGTGTTTGCAGGTATTGACCTGGAATTTTTTGCAACCGCTTCCCGGGGCATTGCCATAGCCATCCAGTCTGCCAGATCCAGAGATCAAATGTCCCGGCTGCTCCGGCAGACCCAGAATCAGGCCGAGGAGTTGGAGAGCCAGCAAGAAGAACTCAAAGAGGCCAACGATATACTTGAATCCCAGAAGAAAGAACTGCTCGAATCCCAGACCCGGCTGCAAGACCAGCAAGAAGAACTTCGCCAGACCAATGAAGAGCTTGAAGAGCAGACCCAGCTTTTAGAGGAACAAAAAGCCGCCATCCAGAATAAGAATGTTGAACTTGAAAGCACAAGGCAGGTCATAGAAGAGAAGGCAAGGGACCTTGAACTGACCAGTAAATACAAGTCCGAATTCCTGGCCAACATGTCCCATGAGTTAAGAACGCCTTTGAACAGCATCCTGCTCCTATCCAAACTGCTGGCAGACAACAAGGAAAACACCCTGACCGAAAAGCAGCAGGAATATTCACAGACCATACATATGTCCGGGTCGGAGCTTTTGGAACTGATCAATGAAATTTTGGACCTTTCCAAAGTCGAATCCGGTAAAATGGAACTCCACCTGGAGCAGGTGGCGTTAAGTGACATGGCCCAACGTTTTGAACGCTCGTTTAAACCCCAGGCCATGGACAAGGGACTGGCGTTCAACGTCCGTATCGCAAGTGATCTGCCGCAGGCAATTCGGACCGACGGTCAGCGCCTGGAGCAGATTATAAAGAATATGATTTCCAATGCGCTTAAATTTACCGCCACGGGTGAAATTAATTTGGGCATCGGGCGGCCGGATAGGGAAACGGACCTGTCTGCATACGACCTTGAACCGGAAAACACCATTGCGTTTTCGGTTTCCGATACCGGTGAAGGAATTTCGCCTGAGAAACAGAAGTTGATATTCGAAGCCTTTCAACAGGCTGACGGGACCACCAGTCGAAAATACGGCGGATCAGGTCTGGGGCTATCCATTTCACGGGAGCTTTCAAAATTGTTGGGCGGCACCATAAGGCTTGACAGCGAGCCTGGAAAGGGCAGTACATTTACCGTCTATCTGCCTGAGGTGGCGGAAAAAGGATTTTCAAAACCTGTAGAACAACCGCCAAATCCGCCTGAAACATCTTTGGCAAAGGAACGCACTTTTGACGATGATGTCCGGCTTAAAGCAGAAGCAGACAGTCTCGTGGAATTTATCCCGGATGACCGCAAAACCATTGAGCCGGACGATAAGGCGATCCTGATTATTGAGGATGATCCTCGTTTTGCAAAAACATTGTTGGACCTTGCAAGGGAGCGTGAATACAAGGTCCTGGTGGCGGGAAACGGTGAAACCGGACTTCATTTTGCCGACTATTATGCGCCCGATGCCGTTATTCTCGATATCGAACTTCCGGGTATGGACGGCTGGTCTGTCATGGACAGGCTGAAAAAAAATCCGAAAACACGTCATATCCCGGTTCATTTCATCTCGGCCAATGATAAGAGCATTGAGGCAAGAAAGATGGGCGCCATCGGTTTTATCACCAAACCGGTGACGCTTTCCCTTCTGGATGACGCCTTTGAGAAAATTGAACATCTGATTTCAGGTGACATCAGACGGCTTTTGGTGGTGGAGGATGATGATGTTCAAAGAAAGGCCATGGTGGCGTTGATTGGAAACGGCGATGTCGTTACAACGGAAGCAAAAAACGGTGAACAGGCCTTTGCCCTTTTAAGGCAGCAGGCCTTTGACTGCATGATTCTGGACCTGGGGCTGCCTGATGTCAGCGGTATTGAGTTTTTAACCCGTATAAAAGAAGAAGAAAAAATCACCGAAATTCCGATTATTGTCTATACCGGTAAAGAGCTGACCCATGAAGAAGAGGCCATCATCAATGAGTATGCGGAAAAAATTATTATTAAAGGGGTGAAATCCGAAGAAAAATTGATGGATGAAACCACGCTTTTCCTGCACCGGATCGAGGCGAATCTTCCCGAGGAAAAACAGCGGATGATACGGGTCTTGCATGACAGGGAATCGGTGTTTTTAGATAAAAAAATCCTGGTTGTGGATGATGATATGCGAAATGTTTATGCCATCACCAATGTGCTTGAAGATAAAGGGTTGACCGTTATTGTGGCCCACAACGGACAAAAGGGGGTGGATATGCTTGAAAAACATCCGGACACGGATCTGGTCCTGATGGATATTATGATGCCTGAAATGAACGGATATGAGGCCATCGGGATTATCAGGCAGGACAAACGGTTTAAAAAGCTTCCCATTGTCGCGTTGACGGCAAAGGCGATGCGGGGGGACAGGAAAAAGTGTATTCTAGCCGGCGCCAGTGATTACCTGGCCAAGCCGGTGAATACAGACAAACTGCTTTCGATGATGCGGGTATGGTTGTATTGATATGCAAAAACTCAAACCTGAAACCATAGAATTGAACATGCTGCTTGAGGCGATTTTTGTAAGGTATGGATACGATTTCAGAAATTACGCCAAGGCATCCATAAAAAGGCGGGTGTTATCCCATCTGTCCGATGCCGGCTGCCAGACGATTTCCGCCCTGCAGCATCAGATTCTGTACAGCCCACAGGCATTTGCAAAGCTTTTGTTTAAACTGTCTGTCAATGTCACCGAGATGTTCCGTGATCCTGACTTTTACCTGGCGTTGAAAAAAGAGGTGTTTCCCCAATTATTAAAAAGGCAGCGAATCAAGATCTGGCATGCCGGCTGTTCAACAGGCGAAGAGGTCTACTCGCTGGCCATCTTTTTGACAGAGGAGGGCCTGTATGACCGGTGTCATCTTTATGCCACCGATATTGATGACCATGCACTGTCAAAAGCCCGTGACGCCATATATCCGGTAAAGGAGATGAAAGCCTTTACAACCAACTACAACAATGCAGGCGGCAGGGCCTCCTTCAGTGATTATTATCGGGCGAAATATGATTTCGCCATGCTGGACAAGGCATTGAAAAGGAACATTACCTTTTCCAATCACAATTTGGCCTGTGATTCCGTGTTCGGTGAGATGGACCTTATCTTCTGCAGGAATGTCCTTATTTATTTCAACCGTGAGCTTCAGGACAGGGTCATCGGCCTTTTTAAGGACAGTCTGGCAGAAAACGGCGTGCTGTGTCTGGGATCAAGGGAAACCATACGGGTGTCCAAGTATACCGATGTTTTTGAAGATATGGTGCCGTCCCAGAAAATATACAGGATAAAAAAGCAGTCATGACCATCCGTCGCTTGGAAGAACAGGTCTGCCGCTTGAAAGAACCGGTCTGCCAAAACCATGAGGCGGTTGTCATCGGTGTCTCTGCCGGCGGTATGAAGGCCCTTGAAATATTGTTCAGCCGGCTTAAAAAAGATTGCAACCTGGCGTTTATCGTTGTTCAACATGTTTCCCCGGGGTCAGATGAATTTTTTGTCCGGTATCTGAATGAAAGATCGGTATTAACCGTAAAACAGGCGGATGAAAAGGAGACAATAAAAAAGGGATATGTCTATATCGCACCGCCTGATTATCATCTTTTGATAGAAGAAGACAGGACCTTTTCACTGTCGGTTGATGAAAAAGTCAACTATGCCCGTCCCTGTATTGATATCACCTTTGAAACGGCTGCCTTTGCCTTTGATTCATCCCTTATCGGGATCGTTCTGACCGGCGCTAACCGGGACGGCAGCCAGGGATTGAAAAAAATAAAGGAAAAAGGCGGGATTGCCATTGTGCAGGACCCGAAAACGGCAGAGGTTCCCGTAATGCCCCGGGAGGCGATCCATAGGGTCAAAGTCGATCACATTCTTTCTTTGGAAGAGATTGCCGTTTTTTTAAACAACTATTGCCGCACCCCGGACAAAGGATAAAAGATGAAAAAAAAGGATGCCGTCAATGTATTGATCGTCGATGACAAACCTGAAAATCTGATATCATTGGAGGCAGTCCTTGAGGCGCCCCATATCAACATTGTTAAGGCGGATTCGGGGAATGAGGCGCTGATCAGGATTTTGGAAAATGAGTTTGCCCTCGTGCTGCTGGATGTCCAGATGCCGGATATGGATGGGTTTGAAACCGCGGAATACATACGCGGAAATAAAAAGACCCGGCACATCCCCATCATTTTTGTCACCGCCATCAGCAAGGAGCAAAAGCATATTTTCAAAGGGTATGAATCCGGGGCGGTTGACTATATTTTTAAACCCCTGGACCCGGAAATTCTAAAGAGCAAGGTAAACATCTTTCTTGAACTGTTTGAGCAAAGAAGAATCATCGAGCAAAAGAATCGGGAACTGGCGCAGGCCAACAGGGAAATTCTTGCACATCAAAAGGCCCTTGTTGAAGAAGAACGCTTAAAGGTATTGCTGCAAATGGCTGGGGCTGCCGCCCATGAACTCAATCAGCCGCTGATGATTCTTCTTGGGAACCTCCAGTTGCTTGAGCTGGTCAAAGATGACCATGAAAAGATTCTGTCACTGGTCCCCAAGATCCAGAACGCTGGGGAAACGATTTCAAGAACGGTAAAAAAAATCCAGAATGTCCGCCATGATGTATCCATCGGCCATGACAGCGGAACCGATATTATCAATCTTGATCCGGAAATAGACATTTTGGCGGTTGAAGATTCGGACGGGTCTTACCGGCTTTTTCAGGCCTACCTCAAAGACAAGGACCATATACGGCTCCACAGGGCGAAAACCGTTGATGAGGCCATGGCACTGATCAAAAGCAAAAACTTTAACCTCATCCTTCTGGATTACAAGCTTCCGGACGGGACCGGGCTGGATTTGCTGGAGCAGATGGCATCCCAGCAGATGGATTTGCCCGTTGTGGCCATCACAGGGGCAGGGGATGGCCGAATCGCGTCCCGTTTCATGAAGGCCGGGGCCTTTGACTATTTGTCCAAATCCGAAACAAATAAAGAAGAGCTGTTAACCGCCATTTACAGCGGCCTTGAAAAATTCCAGTTGAAAAAAGAGGTCCGTCGTTCAATCAAAAAAATGGCGGAGGACTCAACCAGGGATCAATTGACCGGCCTGTATAACAGACGCTATATGAAAGGTGTGTTGCGACGGGAAATTGAACGTGCCAGAAGATATCAGGGGGATCTTTGCTGCCTGATGCTTGACCTGGATCATTTTAAACGGGTGAACGATACTTACGGCCACCTGTGCGGCGATTTTGTGTTACAGGAATTTGCAAGGCGGTTGAAGGAACAAACAAGGCAGTCCGATGCCATCTTCCGTTACGGCGGAGAAGAATTCATCGTTTTAATGCCCCAGACCGATATCCGGGGGGCTGCGGACTATGCCGAAAAAATCAGAGTGCACTGCCATGACACGCGCTTTGATTTCAAGGGCGACAGGATAAAAATCACCGTAAGCATCGGCATTTCCCAATATGATGCGCAGGGCGCAGGCGATGAGACCGCATTGATTGATCTGGCCGACAAAAGGCTCTATCAGGCCAAGACCGGAGGAAGAAATAACGTGGTAGCAGGTCTCTGACTCAAAATATCCAAACGCGTCACCTCCATGGTTGCATCCGGCTTTCTAAAGGATTATATAATCAGAATTTTATTGTAATCGATCTTTTATCATCTTTGTATCACCGAAGAAGTTGGGGTATTGTTTTTTAATTACCGGCATGCAAACCGGAAAGGATGTTTTGATGAGTGAGCAGCATATTCTAATCACCGGGTTACTCATATTTTTGGCCAGGATCTGTGATGTTTCCATCGGTACGATTCGAACGATTATGACCGTACAGGGAAAGACCGTCATCTCTTTTGTCCTGGCGATCTTTGAGATCACCATCTGGGTACTTGTGGCAAGTACCGTGATCAACCAGTTGAACGACAAGCCGATCCTCATTGTGTTTTACGCCTTCGGATACGCCACGGGCAATGTGGTGGGAATTCTTGTGGAGCGCAAGCTTGCCTTCGGCATCATTATCCTGAAGCTTTTGACCCGCACCGCAGGTCAGGAGATTGCAGATTATCTGCGGGCAAAGGGCCAGCCGGTCACGGTGTTTGTGGGGGAAGGCATGAAAGGGCCGGTAAGTGAACTCTATATTGCCTGCCGGCGCAGGGATCTCAAGTGGATTCTGCCGGAGGTCAAACAATTGGATGAACAGGTCTTTTACATTATAGAGCAGGCCAGGGACATGACCCGGGTGCTCAAACCGCTGCACACGCCCATGGGCGGATGGCGAAGTGTGTTCAAGAAAAAATAGACCTTAAAAAGGAGACATACCCATGTCGGCCACCGAGGCATATCTGACGATCATCAACCGGTTTATTGAACATGACGTGGTAACCGCAGCGCGGTTTATGGAGAGTATAGACGAGGGGGACGCATCTCAGATTTTAAAGACGCTTCCCACTGAGACGGCGGTCCGGGTTCTCCGCAACTTCCAGGTGGGATTTGCAGCCACACTGCTGGAGGGCGCAGGGGACGCGTTTATCAACAAGGTCCTTCCCCACTTGAGCCCTCAGATGCTCACGGCAATCCTCATGCATGCATCAGCACCCTTCAGGGAGCAGATCAAAGGAGCGGTGAATGAGGCGGTCCAAGGGCAGATCCGTGAACTTTTAACCTATCCGGAGGGGAGCATCGGCCGGATTATCACCACCGATTTCATGTCCTTTGACAAGGATATGGTGGTTCAGGACGCCATTGATACGATCCGGACCCTTTCAAAAAAAAGGCGGCCGGCCTCCTACGCTTATGTGGTGGACGAAGACGACCACCTTCTCGGCGTGCTGAACATGCGGGATATGCTGATTGCCTCGCCGGGCCAGTCCCTGGAATCCATCATGATCCGGGATGTATTTTCCCTGCACGGGTTCATGGACGTCCAGGAGGCGGCGGCGGAACTTGCCAAACGCAAGTACTTTGCCGCCCCGGTCGTGGATTCGGAAGGCCGGATTCTTGGGATTATCAAGGCCGAGCGTCTGATCAAGGGCGTCCAGGAGGACACCGCCCAGGACATCCAGCGGATGTTCGGTGCCGGCGGGGATGAAAAACCCTTTTCAAATATATTTTTCTCCCTGAAAAAACGCCTGTTCTGGCTCCATATCAACCTGGTAACCGCTTTTATGGCCGCCGGTGTCGTGGCCATGTTCGAAGGGGTGATTTCCAAACTGACGATATTGGCGGTATTCCTTCCCGTGGTGGCAGGGCAGGGGGGCAATGCCGGGGCTCAGTCCCTGGCCGTGGTCATGCGGGGGATCGCCATGCGGGAGATCCCGAAGGAAAAAACCGGCCGCCTTATTCTAAAGGAAGGGGGCCTCGGGGCCATCAACGGGGTTGTCATAGGGATCGTAACGGCCGTGGTGGCCTGGTTCTGGAACGGGAATCCCTATCTGGGCCTTGTCATCGGCCTGGGCATGTTTTTCAACCTGATCTTTGCGGGACTGTCCGGCGCCTCCATTCCCTTGCTGATGAAACGAATGGGCATTGATCCGGCCCAAAGCTCCAGCATTATCCTGACAACGGTGACAGATATTTTAGGGTTCCTGGCATTTCTGGGATTTGCGGTCCTGTTTCAGTCCTACCTCATGGTGGTGTAGGACATGGGGCAGCCCAAGCGCCTGTGTAAAATTTTGCGGTTTCAACTGGACAAGGACTGCGGTTTCGATATACCGTTTTTTCATCAACTTCACCCAGGCTGCGCGCATGCTCGTATTCAGCATGAAGGACCTGTTTTTGACAAGAGCGCAGGCCATGGCCTTTGACAAGGATACCACCTTTTAACCTTTTGGAGGGATACCCCATGCCATACCCACTGCCCACCTGGCAAACCCTTCTGGATATCCTGGTCATTACGGCCGGTATTTACTTTCTCTACCGGACCCTGCTCCGGCTGGGCACATGGAAAATCGTATCTGGGATTCTGGTGGCAGCCCTCTTTTTCGTTGTTGCCAGCCTGCTCGACCTCAAAGGGGTGGAATGGGTCTACCGCAATGTCAGCCACGTGGCGGTGCTGTCTTTGATCATCCTGTTTCAGCCGGAGCTGCGCAAAGTGTTTGAGCGGGCGGCTTCCATCCGTAAAGGCAAAGGAGAACCCAGGGATCCCAGGTTTTTTAAAATGGTGGCCGAGAGCCTGGTGCGAATGGCTGCCTCCGGCACAGGGGCGATCATCGTTTTTCCCGGCAGGGAAGACATTAACCAGTGGATCAGCGGGGGATTCCGCCTGGAGGCCCAGCCGAGCATCCCGATTATTCTCAGCATCTTTGATCCCAATTCCCCGGGCCATGACGGGGCCCTGATCGTAAAAAACGGGCGGTTCTCAGCTTTCGGGGTTCGTCTGCCTGTTTCCCAGAGTGACCGGTTGTCCAGCGAGTACGGCACCCGCCATCAGTCCGCCATGGGGCTATCCGAAAAATCGGACGCCCTGGTGGCGGTGGTCTCCGAAGAACGGCGGCAGGTCTCAATATTCAAGAACGGCCAGATGACTCCCCTTACAGCGGAGAAGGAGATTGTGGATGCCATCATGCTCCATTACCGGGCCGCCGGTGTGTTTAAA
>MDTD01181283.1_pt1 | contig 15319 bp, 17 predicted proteins | sample 811221 | NCBI WGS metagenome assembly MDTD01 (sample SAMN05326646, study PRJNA326480) | marine metagenome | isolation source: seawater | place: Pacific Ocean: South West | collected 2011
AGAAGAAAATTATGACCAATTCGCTAAGTCATCAGTAGACGATTTAATAAGAGAAAAACTCAAACTTGAGAAAATAATTGAATACGATATTAAAATAAACAACGAACAATATGAAAGTCATGAGATTCGGTTCTTAAAAAACCTAGGTTCTGACAAAGATGAGTTTGTAAGTATACTCGACAAAAATAACATCAATTATGAAGTTTTTAGAAATTTTCTGGAAATAGATATACTGTGGCAAAGACTCATATATGGATTATTTATGCGTGTAGTAAAAGTTCCAGAACAAGAAATCCAAAGCCTTATAGAAAGAAATCCAAATTTAGATGAATCGATTGCTACAGAGATTCTTACTCAAAGACAGCTTGATTTAAAAAGCAATAAGTTGATAAGAGATATTCAAAATGAAGCAACAATTGAGTACAAATAAAACTTTATCTCCAAAGAAGTCACTAGGACAAAATTTTATAAAAGATAATAAATTTTTAGAAAAATTAGTTAGTAAATTAGAATTAACAAAAAATAAAAAACTTATTGAAATTGGCCCAGGCAAAGGAGCTCTAACGGATAAATTAGTTCAAAAGTATGATAATGATTTTTTTTTAATTGAAAAAGACAGAAAATTAAGTGAATTATTAATAAAAAAATATTCTGAAAATCGTAATATAAAAATATTCAATGAAGATGCTTTAGATTTTAGATATAATCAATTCTTTAAGAACCAAGAAGCAATAATTATTGGAAATTTACCATTTAACATTTCTAGCCAACTACTAATTAATTGGCTTTCATATAAAAACTGGCCATCTTTTTATTCTAAAATGTATTTAATGTTTCAATATGAGTTAGGTGAAAGAATAATTTCAAGCAAAAATAGCAAGAAATATGGAAAGTTATCTATACTTGTACAATCTAGATTTCAAGTAAATAAAATTTTAAAAGCCCCATCAAAAATTTTTTTTCCAGAGCCTAAAGTAGATGGTCTGATTTTAGAATTTATTCCAATTATTAAGTACAAAAATTTAAAAATTGAAAATCTCAAAAAGGTTTTAGAAGAAGCTTTTAAGCATAGAAGAAAAAAAATAAAGAAAAGTTTAAGTCCCTACAGTCATTTAATAACTGATTGGTCAATTAAAAGTGAGCTAAGAGCTGAAAATTTAGATATTGATGATTACTGTGATCTAGCTAGAAAGATTAGTTAATTAAACTTCTTTCGTGCTGGATAATTTTAATAATTTCTTCAACACAATTATCAAAATTGTCATTTACAACTTGGTATTTATATTCACCTCTATGACCAATATCATTTTCATACTGTTTCATTCTAAAAGCTACAGAAGAAGAATTATCGCCTGTTTCTGTCGATCGCTTGGTTAATCTATCTATAATTATTTCTTTTGAAGGGGGCATAACAAATATTGTAACTATGTTAGTGAGATTTGAATTTGAAATTTGAACAGCACCTTGCCAATCAATATCAAATAATACATCAAATCCCTGATTTAGCAGTTCCTTTACACTCTCTAAAGAAGAGGCATAATAATTTTGAAATACCTTGGCATGCTCTAAAAATTTATTTTTAATCAGTTTTTTTTTAAATTCATCATGTGTCAAAAAATTATAATCGATACCATCAATTTCATTATCTCTTGGTTTCCTCGTAGTATCCGAAATTGAAAGTTTTATTTTTTCATCTCTCAATAATAATTCTTTACATATTGAAGTTTTGCCAGCTCCAGATGGTGATGATATTACAATAATAAGTTGATTAGATAGTTTATTGTAATTATTCATAAAATTTTGAAAACATTAGTGAAACATTTGTTCCACCAAAACCAAATGAATTTGAGATTACATTATCTAATTTAGTTTGCATTGGCTCATTCTTTATTAAATTTACCTTATCAGTCTCTAATTCCTCACTGAGATTAAGATTATATGGTAATAGATTATTTTGAATTGATAATATCGAGTATACGGCTTCTACTGCACCAGCGGCACCTAAAAGGTGACCAATTTGTGATTTTGTTGAAGAAACATTTATATTGCCAGTATCCATAAATAATTTTTCAATTGCTTCAATTTCCGCTTTATCACCTGCAGGTGTGGAAGTTCCGTGTGCATTAATATATTGAATATTTTTAATTTTCTCACCCGAGTCTATAATACATTTTTCCATTGCTCTTAAAGCTCCATTGCCCGAAGGTTCTGGTAAGGTGTAATGATAAGCATCAGAAGACATACCGTAGCCTTTAATTTCACATAATATATTTGCATTTCTTTTTTTTGCATGATCTAAACTTTCAAGAATTAGTGAAGCTGATCCTTCACCCATGACAAATCCATCTCGTTTTTCATCAAATGGTCTAGATGCCGAATTTGGGCAATCATTAAAATTAGTACTTAATGCCTTGCATGCAATAAAACCTTCAATTCCGATTGGTGAAATTGTAGCCTCTGAACCGCCTGTTAACATAATCTCAGCTTGACCATGTTGTATCAATCTGAATGACTCCCCAATTGCATGTGCTGAAGAAGCACAGGCTGAAACTGTAGAATAACTAGGACCTTTTAGCCCATATTTTATAGACAAGAGTCCAGCTGCCATGTTGATAATTCTGCCTGTAATAAAAAAAGGACTAATTCTAGAATTATTGTTAAATTCAACTGCTGTCTGCTCAATGCCAGGCAGACCTCCCATTCCAGAACCATAAATGCAACCAGAATTCAAACTTAAGTCTCCTTCAATATCTTTTAAGCCGCTGCTTTGAAAGCACTCTACGCTAGCAGCTATTGCAAACCTTATAAAATCATCAATCTTTTTTATTTCTTTTTTTTCAATCCAATGCTCAGGGTCAAAATAGCCGACCATATGTTTATCACGTGGAACTTCGCACGCAATTTTACATTTGTAATCAGAAGCATCAAAAAGTGAAATTTTCCGAGCACCCGACTTTCCAGATATAAGCTGTTCCCAATTGTGTGAAACTCCACATCCCAGGGGTGTAATCATGCCAATCCCTGTGACAACGACTCTGTTCATTAAAAATAAAGTTATTTGGATTCTAAATGTGAAATCGCATCACCAACAGTAAGGATAGTTTCTGCTTTATCATCAGGAATTTCTACATCAAAAGCTTCTTCGAAAGCCATTACAAGTTCAACTGTGTCTAAACTGTCAGCACCTAAATCATCAATAAATTTAGCATCTTCTGTTATTTTTGACATATCTTCAATGCCAAGATGCTCTGCAATTATTTTTTTTACTTTTTCTGAAACTTCACTCATATATAACTCCTCAAATTAAATACATTCTCATTACTATTTTTTTATACTTACATTGTCAAGCCACCATTAACATGAAGTATTTGCCCAGTAATATAAGACGATTCTTCACTGGTAAGAAAGAAAACTGCATTACTGACATCACATACTGAGCCAATCTTACCTACTGGTATCATTTTTTCCATATTATCTAGCGTTGCTTTGTTAATTGTATCTAAAATATCTGTTTTTATAAAGCCGGGTGAAATACAATTTACTGTAATACCCCTTTTAGCAACCTCATTTGCAAGAGTTCTTGAAAAAGCTTCCAGAGCACCTTTTGAAGCTACATAATTTGCCTGACCAGAATTGCCTATTTTAGCTGCATCTGATGAAATACTTACTATTCTCCCCCATCTTTTCTTCATCATTCCTTTTAGTACTAGTCTACAGATCGTTGTGTGAGCAATAAAATTCACATTCAATACTTTATTCCAATCTTCATCTGAAATTCTAATGAAGAGATTATCTTTTGTGATACCTGCATTATTAATCAAAATATCAATATTATTATGCTTATCGAAAATTTTTTTGAAAGTTTGATTAATATTTTCAATATCTGACAAATCACATTCATAAGCCTCAAAATTATTTTGATATATTTCAGTTAGTTTGTTTAGCTTCTCTTTATTTGTACCAAGTGCTATGACAAAATATTCTTTGGTGCTATATGCCTTTACTAGCTCAGTTCCAATACCTCCTGTTGCTCCAGTAATAAGCACTTTTTTCATTTTATGTATTTCTCCAATATATCTAAATCTGACATCTTACTTATTGAAACTGCCTCTACGTTTTTAGATGATCTCTTAATTAAATTTGTTAATACCTTTCCAGGGCCAATTTCGATAAATAAATCTATGTGTTCTTTGTTCATGTTTTCAATTGTTTCCCGCCACCTTACTTTATTGACAATTTGTTGAGAAAGTAAATTCTTTATATTACCTGAGTTTTCTTTCTTTGCTGTTACATTCGAATAAAAAGGATATTTAAAATCCAAGAAATTAAAATCATTTAATTTATTTTCAAAAGTCTTTGCGGCACTTTGAATAAGTTCGCAGTGAAATGGCGCACTTACGGGCAACTTAATTGCTCTTCTTACATCTAAAAGTTTTGAGTTTGAAACTAAATAATCAATAGCTTTCATATCTCCACTAAGCACTATCTGTCCATCAGCATTATCATTGGCTATAAATAACCTTCCAATTTTTTTTAAATTATCGATGATATTAGTAATTTGAGTTTCACTTTGACCTATAACTGCTGCCATCCCACCAGTTCCTACTGGCATACACTCCTGCATTGCAATTGACCTAGCCATCAAAAGCTTAACAGAGTCCTCATAACTTATAGACCTATTTACTACTAAGGCGCTATATTCACCTAGTGAGTGTCCTGCTACACATCTTATTAAGTTATGATTTAAATAACCTTTATTTTCAAGAAATCGATAAATTGCAATACTAACTGACATGATAGCAGGTTGAGAATTTGTTGTAAGTGCTAGTGTTTCTTCTGAGCCAGAAAATATTAGTTCTGACAGGTTACTCTTTGTAATTTCATCTAAAGATAGGAAAACTGATTTTGATACCTCAGAGTTTTCAAAAAAATCTTGCCCCATTCCAACATATTGAGATCCCTGCCCTGGAAAAATTAATGCTATATTCATAAAAAGAACTCTTGCTTATAAGGTGATAATAGAATATTTATTCATTTTTTATAACAATGAATTATATAAATAAATGGCACTATTTGAACATATTGTATTACTCAAACAAGACTTAAGCTCTACTGATCTTGAGACTGAACTTAAAAATCACGAGGAAATGATCAATGGATTGGAAGGGAATATTATCTCAAAAGAAAGCTGGGGTCTCAGAAACCTTGCTTATCCTATAAATAAGAATAAAAAAGCATTTTATGAACTAATGAACATTGATATTCCAAACCAAAATTTAAAAAAAGTGAATGAGAAACTAAATTTGAACGAAAATATAATTCGCTATATTTCAATAAAAGTCAAAGATTTTGAGGAAGGACCATCCCAAATGGTTAAGGACAGTGAATAATGAAAAAATATAATGATCAAAAAACATCAAATAATTTTAATTATAAAAATTTAGCGCCTTTAAAAAGATTTATTTCTGAGAAAGGCAAAATTACGCCACGAAGAATAACTTATATTTCAATTAAAAAGCAGAGGGAATTATCTAATGCAATTAAAATTGCCAGATACTTAGCTCTTCTTCCGTACTCAGGCAAATAAATGCAAGTTATCTTACTAGAGTCTTTAAACAAACTTGGTAAAGCAGGTGAAGTAGTAAATGTAAAAGATGGCTACGCAAAAAATTACCTAATTCCACAGAGTAAAGCAATTGTAGCTAACAAATCAAATTTAAAAGATCTTGAAAACAGAATTGAAAAAATCAACGACAACAATAAAAAAAAGATCGAAATAGCTGAGTCTTTGAGAAATAAAATTAATGAAAATGTATATCAGATAGAAATGGAAGCTAATGAAGAAGGTATTTTGTACGGATCTGTTACCCCCCAGCAAATTATAAAAGTAATGGGCAGTGATGCTGTTTCTTTAATGCCAGACTTTTTAAACTTACCTCAAATGAAGACAATTGGTGATTATATAATTTTAATTAAATTATACGAAGACATTGAAGTAAATGTTACTTTATCTATTGTAAGAAAATAATCTACATATTCTGCTTATTATCAGTGCCTTAATTAAAGATTATGATAATCATTATTAAGTTTAAAGCTATCAACAATTCAATCACGCTTGTTAATATCTTTTATAAGAATTATGCTGACTTATTAAATTAATAGAATACTAGTTAAAGTATGTCTTCGACAATTCAATTTAAATCAGAACAATCAAATATTAAAGAATTACCTCATAATATCGAAGCTGAACAAGGACTTCTAGGAGCAATTTTAATAAATAATGATATTATTTATGATGTCTTGGATATACTTAATGATACTCATTTCTACGAGCCTGCGCATAGATTAATATTTAATGTGATTTTAAAAATTACATCCAAAGGTCAATTGGCAACACCAATAACACTAAAAAGTTATTTTGAAGTGGAAAAAAATCTTGAAGAAATTGGTGGATCAAATTATTTAGCAAGACTTGCTAATTCTGCTGTGTCTCTTGATTTTGCAAAGAATTACGCTCAAATTATTTACGACTTATCTATTCGAAGAGGTCTATATCAATTAGGGGGTAAAGTTCAATATGACGCAATTGAGAGTGAAATTAATATCGGCCCCAATGAGCTTATAGAAAATGCAGAAAGAGAATTGTATCAAATTTCTGAGAAAGGAATGGGAGCTGGAGGTGTGCAAACATTCACCACAGCCGTTGATGAGGCAATTGAATTAGCAAGAAAAGCTTATGAAAAAGACAGCACTGTTGTAGGCTTATCGTCTCACTTTACTGATTTAGACAACAAACTTGGAGGCTTTCATCCATCTGACTTAATAATAATTGCTGGCAGACCTTCAATGGGCAAAACTTCACTAGCTACAAATATTGCTTTTAATATAGCTAAAGATGCGTTTCACAATAAGGATAAGAATTCAAATATTCTATTTTTTTCACTAGAAATGTCGGCTGAGCAATTAGCTACAAGAATTTTATCAGAACAAGCTAAAATAAGTTCAAGCGATATTAGAAAAGGAAATTTGTCAGAAAATGACTTAGATAACTTAGTCAGTGTTTCTAAAGATATACTTGAAATACCCTTATTCATTGATGATACACCAGCTATTAATGTAGGTTCTATTGCTTCAAGAGCTAGAAAATTAAAAAGAAAAGAAGGTTTAGGTGCCATCGTAATTGATTATTTACAATTAGTAAGACCGTCAAAATCATCAAAAAATGAAACAAGAGTTTTAGAAATATCAGAAATAACTCAAAGTCTGAAAGCATTAGCAAAAGAATTGAATATACCCATAATGGCCCTATCTCAATTATCAAGACAGGTTGAACAAAGGGATGACAAAAAACCTCAGCTTTCAGATTTAAGGGAGTCAGGTTCAATTGAACAAGACTCAGATGTTGTAATGTTTATTTTTAGAGAAGAATATTATTTGGAAAAGAATGAGCCTGCACTTGGCACATCAGATTATATTGAATGGCAACAAAAAATGGAAGAAATTCATGGTCAAGCAGACTTACTTATAGCTAAGCAAAGACATGGACCTACTGGAAATATAAAGCTAAGTTTTGAGAGAAAATTTACGCGTTTTGGAAACTTTATTCACAAATCTGAATCTGATAGTTATGATTAACTATGACTATTCTCAATCGAATTGATCAAAATACGATATTAGAAGTTAATCTCAAGTCACTTTGTTTTAATTATAATAAAATTGTAAAAACTACTACTCCAAATTGCATAACAGCAGCAACTGTAAAGGCAAATGCTTATGGTCTTGGTATTAGAGAAGTTTCTAAAGCATTAATAAAACAAAGGTGTAATAATTTTTTTGTAGCAACTTTAGAAGAAGGAATTGAATTAAGAAACGTTTCAAAAAATATTAAAATATATATTTTAAATGGGCTTGATAAAAATAAAACTCATCAATACAGAATTAATAATCTGACACCTGTTCTAAACTCAATAGAACAAATAAAAGAATACGAAAAATACCAACTAAGCAATAAAATACGCTTGAATGCAATTCTTAATTTTGACACTGGCATGTCAAGGCTTGGAATGGATGAAGATGAAACAAAAACACTAGTCAAAAATAAAAATAATATCATTAAGTGTTCAAAAATTTTATATATTATGAGTCATCTTGCTTGTGGTGATGATCAGAAAAATAAAAAAAATAAGGAACAGCTTTTATATTTTACTAAAATTGCACATCATTTTCCTAAAGTTAAAAAGACTCTGGCCAATAGCGCAGGTATTATGTTGGGAAAAAAGTACCATTTTGATATGGTTAGACCTGGAATATCAATTTATGGAGGTGACTCACAATTAAAAGGTAAAAATTCATTTAAACAAGTAGTTACACTCAGATCTAGATTAATCCAGATAAGAAAGATTAGAAAAGGAGCTACTATAGGATATGGAGCAACATTTAAAGCAAAAAAGAATATGATAATTGGAACTATTGCGATTGGATATGCCGATGGGATAAACAGACTTTTCTCAAATAATCATAAACTATATTTAAAAAATAAATCAGTAAATCTTGTAGGTAGAGTATCTATGGACTTAATTACTGTGGACCTTACTTCTATTCCAAAAAAAGATTTAAATACTGATAATAAGATAGAAATAATAAATAAGAAAAATACTATTAATAAAATATGCAAATCTATAAAAACAATACCATATGAGATTTTAACAAGTTTAGGAAATAGATATTTGCGTATATACAAAAATAGTTAAATGAAGAGTTTCTACAAAACTATTTTAAATAAAAAGTTAAAGATAACTTTTCTTATTTTTTTATCTTTTTTTATTTTCTTTGCTTACAACTCAAAAGATTTCAAGCTTGATGCTTCCTCAGATACTTTAATATTAGAAAATGATAAAGATTTACTAAAATATAGAGAGATTACAAAAATATATTCTACAAATGATTTTCTTATAACAACAATTACAAGTAATGATAGATTTTTAAAAAAAGAAAACATTAGAGTCTTAGAAAAATTTCTAGACGAAGTAGAAAAATTAAACTGGGTCGACTCTGTTCAATCAATTCTTGATGCGCCGTTATTATCTGTGAATAACCAATCCTTATCCGATCTTGTAAATGAAATTAAGACCTTAAAATCTGACAATATAAATCTTTTTGATGCTGAAAATGAATTAGTAAACAGTCCGTTATTTAAGGAATTGATAATTAGTAAAGACGCAAAGACAACTGGAATATTAATTAATTTTAAAAAAAATAAAAATTTAGAAAATATTGTTGAATTAAGAGACCAGCTTCAAAATGAAACAAAATTGACCAAAATTGAAAAGCAAAGAAAATTAGAATTGGATTCAGCTTATGAAATTGAAAAAAAAATAAATGATGTAAACCGCCATAATCAAATTGTTGAGTTAAGAAAAATTATAGAAAAGTTTAAAAGTCAATATAACTTAGATTTTCATTTAGGTGGAGTTGCTATGATTGCAGATGATACAATTTCATTTGTAAAAAATGATATTGTTATTTTTGGATCTGCTGCTCTTATTTTTATTTTAATTGTCTTATATATTATTTTTAGACAAATTACTTGGATGATAGTTTGTATAAGTAACTGTATTTTTGTGCTTATATCGATGACAGGTTTGCTGTCTATTCTCCAATGGAAAGTAACTGTAATTTCATCAAACTTTATAATGCTTGTTTTGATTCTTTCTTTATCAATGACCGTTCACATTGTTGTACGATATAAGCAAATATTGATCGAAGGGAGTTTTAAAAATGAATATGAGGTAATTATTGAATGTATAAATAAAATGTTTAAACCATGTTTATATTCAGCTCTTACGACAATTTTTGCTTTTGCTACACTTTACACAAGTGGAATAAGACCAGTTATGGATTTTGGTCTAATGATGTCTTTAGGGCTTATCTGCACATATCTTTCTAGTTTTCTTTTTTTGCCGAACCTCATCTCACTTTTTAATTTAAGTAAAAATAATGATGATTTTAGATCAGCAAACAAGTCTTTGCTCTTAAGTATCTTAGATCATCGACTTAAAATTATTACAATCTTTCTATCACTACTTATTTTGGGTGTTTACGGTACAACAAAATTAAAAGTTGAAAATAGTTTCATAAATTATTTCAAAAAAAGTACTGAAATATATCAGGGAATGAAATTAATTGATGATCAATTGGGAGGTACTACCCCTTTTGATATTATTATAAATTTTGGAAACACAAATGAGGATGCTATCGATGATGATTTCTTAGACTTTGGCATAGAATATAATCCTGCTGATTATTGGTTCACAGAAGAAAAAATAAATTTAATTAAAGATATTCATGATGATATAGAAAACAATCAATACACTGGAAAAGTTCTCTCATTAGCTTCAATAGTTCGTGTAGCGGAAAATATAAATAATGGACAAGAATTTGATGCTTTAGAATTAGCGGTACTTTACAAGAATTTACCAATAGAATTAAAAGACCAAATTTTAAGTCCATTTGTTTCAATAAACAATAATCAAGCAAGAATTTCAGTAAGATTGATTGATAGTAATGAAAATTTGAATCGCGGGGAATTTGTGAGTGATCTGGAAGCCTTAATACAAGAAAAATATGAAAACAAAAATTTTGATGTATCAATTGTGGGGGTACTAATTCTTTATAATAATATGCTTCAAAGCTTGTTTGACTCTCAAATTAAATCACTAGCAATTGTCATGATAGGTATATTTTTTATGTTATTATATCTTTTTAAATCTATAAAAATTGCCTTAATTACAATTACGCCTAACATTGTAGCTTGCTTTACGATACTTGGCATAATGGGATATTTAAATATTTCTCTTGATTTAATGACGATTACCATTGCGGCCATAACTATTGGTATTGCTGTAGATAATAGTATTCACTATGTATTTAGGTATCTTGAGTATAGGAATACATTAAATTCTAGAAGTGCAGTTGAAAGATGTGGTTTTACAGTAGCGAAGGCAATACGTAATACCTCAGTTACTATAATAGCTGGATTTTCAATACTAATATTTTCAAATTTTTACCCAACAATATATTTTGGAATTTTCACAGCAATTGCAATGTTAATAGCTTTACTGGGTTGCCTTACTTTGCTTCCAGTTTTACTTAACTATTTTGATACAGACAAATAATATGTTTATCCTCGATTTTATAAAAGAATTAAATATTTTTGATATATCATTTATTGCAGTAAGCATATTGTCACTTTTTTTAGCTATTAAAAATGGATTCTTAAAAAGTACTTTAAATTTACTTAAATGGATATTATTAATTTATATTATTAAGCACTCATTCTATTATATTAGGCCGATTCTCGATAGCTATGTTCAAAATCAGACAATAGCTGACATAATTATTTTTATATCAGTACTAATTATTTCGTTTATTTTATTAACTATAGCTACAAGAATTATGATAGCTATCATAGAACCCAAGAATACAGGATTAGTTGCGATATCACTCAGTGCAGTAATGGGTATTTTTAGAGCATATATAATTTTTGTAATAATAATTTTTTTCATTAATACTAATGTGAATTTAGAATATATTTCAAATTTAATAGATGAAAGTGAATTCAGAGAAATCATGCAGATAGGAGTGACTTTAATTGGCGATCTTCCAGAAAGAATTGATGATTTAACAAGTTAGGTTTTTATATGAATAAGAAAGTCTGTCTAATTACAGGAGCTTCATCAGGAATAGGAATGAATACCGCTATAAAATTATCAGAAATAGTAGATCATATATATATCTCAGGAAGAGATGTTACTAGACTAGAAGAAGTAAATGATAAAATAATTCAAAATGGATCAGAGTGTACGATTGTGCCCATGGATTTGACATTGGTACATGGAGTTAAAGAGTTGGCAAAGAATATCTTCGAAAAAGAAAAAAAAATTGATATTATAGTTTCATCTGCAGGAAGGATAAGTCAGTTAGCACCAATTAGTAGTCAGAATGAAGAAGAAGTTTTTAAAACTTTTGAATTAAATTTTATGGTTAACTTAAAACTAATGAAAGAATTTTTACCTTTATTAAGAACATCCTCAAAGGCTAAATTTATTATTTTATCAGCTTTAAGTGATAAGTATAAAAAACAGTATTGGAGTGCTTATCAACCAATAATGGCCGCTCTGAATGAATTAATTAAAATCTTTGCAGAGGAGAATAAATCTTCAAATGTAAAAATTTACCCACTTTGTCCTTCTGCTGTTGATACAAATTTTCGTAATGAAATTATGCCTGGGGAGAATAAAGATCAAATTTTTAAACCTGAATATATTGCAGAAATAATAAGAGATATAATTGAGACTGATGACTTTAAAAGTGGCAAGATTATTAAGATTTAATTTGGTATGGATTTTTTGAACTTATAAATTGTAGATCAATTGGAACACCATTTAATTTCAAATATTTTCTTAACTCACTTGAAAAAAAACTGACATAATTGCTACCAATTTTTTTGTTAGTATTTAAGAATATTTTAAACGCTGGATAAGAACAATTAATTTGAACTATATATTTTGACTTAATGGTAAGTCCCCCTTGTTTGGGATATCTATTTTCGTTGATTAGCTTATTGGTAAATTTTTTAATTATTTTCTTTGGTATTTTTTTTGCAAGCAAAGCTTTCTTTTCTATAATTTTTTTTAATAGTTTGTTAATATTAAGTTTACTTTTGACAGATATAAATTCAAGATTAATGTCATTGTACTGATGATAATTAAATTTCAGAAACTTCTTAGTTTTGTCTCTAAAATTTTTCTTGTCGTTCACTAAATCAAATTTTGTAAATACTATAAATACAATTTTTTTTCTTTTTAGTGCCTGATCTATTATTCTAAAATCTTGTTTTGTAATATTTTCAATGGAGTCAACCAAAAGTAGTGCTACATCAATTTGTTTGAGAATTAAAATTGTATTCTTGTTTCTTATTTGCTCACTTTTATCGTTTATTTTATTTTTTCTCCTTAATCCTGGTGTGTCATTTATTATAAATTTGTGACTATTAAAACAAAAGTCTGCAGTAAAATTTTTTTTTGTTAACCCGTACTCATCACCTGTTGGCGACAAATTTTCACCACACAGGTAATTAAATAATGTCGATTTACCAGAATTAGGTTTGCCTAAAATATGTAATTTTAAATCATTTGTACTGGAAGACATTTGACTTCTCATCAGATATATAAATAGTATCTTTTAAAATTATTGGTTGAGTTAATAAGCCTTTGATCCCAATATTCTCTTTAGTTAATATTTCTCCATTTAAGGGAGAATTAATAATTAACTCCCCAAAGTACGATATATTATAAAGCAAGTTATTTATTAAGAAGGGTCCGTTCCAACGATTTAAATCTTTTGAGTCATTTCCTTTTCTATATTTTTTTAAATTACTAATCCAATAAATGTCACCATTAAGACTATTTATACAAATTAATCTTGAGTCGGAGTCTATGACAAACAATACATTTCCAGAAATTATAGGTGTTCTAGAACCTGAAATGTTTATTGACCAATTAGTTTTTCCATTAATTACATTTGTTGAAACTAGTTTTCCATTTGAACTAATTGTAAAAACATTTGAACCGTCAATTACAGGACTACCTATTATATCTTTAATATCAAAATTACTAACTAAAGATACTTTTGAGATATTTTCTGACCATATTGGCCTACCATCATCGTATTTAAATGAAATTAGCTCACCATTACTAAAAGGTACTATTACTAAATTTTCGATTGCAGATAGTGATGGCGTTAAAATGTTTTTCTTATTCTCAGAAATTGTTTGGAAAGTCCATTCAATCGAACCATCATCAAAATTAAGTGCATAAATTTTATTATCTGAGGAGACAAAATATATATATCCCCTGTAAATAAGTGGAGAAGATAGTATTGGTACATTTATATCATTTTCCCAAATGATGTTCTTATCAATAATATCAATTAATTTAATTTGTCCATAAGCATCAACATAAATGATTTTATCATCAAAATAAGATATGCCACCACGCAATATTTCGAATTTATTCTTATTTTTAGGTTTTAGGTCAATCTCTAAATCCAACTTTTTTGTTTGTAAATCAAAGCACCTCAAAGATCCATTAGATTCAATTTTACAAAGATGGTTATTAAAGTAGATGGGCTGAATTTGATTAATTAGTTGACCGCTCCCTGAAATAATTTTTTTTTTATCTTTAAAATTAGCCTCAGTATAAATATGACCTAAGTTATTTCTGACATTTTGATAACTTTTAGACCAAAATATAATTTCTCTAGAATTAGCAATTTTGATATCTTGATTATTTAAATTTAAAGTTTCTGTAATTTCAGAGTCATACTCTAAAACTGGAAAAGAAATAGAGTCTTCTTCTAGTGTAAGTGTTTCTTTATTATTACAAGAAGAAACAATTAGAGAAATAAGAAAAATTAGATAAATTCTCTTCATTTAATTAATGATATTTATGTATTTCTCAGCCCTAATTTTTATCTCATTTGACACATTGGCGTCGTTTAATAGTGACTCAAAGATAATCTTACCTTCTGAATATTGTCCATCAATTATATTTTTGATACCCACTAGTTCTGAGAACAAATAATTAAAATTATTTTCGTTTGAGTTAAAATCTTCAATTAAATTATTTACTTCGCTTAATGTAATTTTATCAATTTTCAACATTAAGTATTTATATAGTGCCAAATCTCCTAAAATTGATTTATTTTTACTTTTGAAAATTTGAGATAATTTTTCTGACCCCTGCTCCATATCACCATTAACTATATGAATATCTGCCATCTTTAATTCAATTAAATTTTTAGAAAATTCATTGCTTGTCTTAATTTTTTTTAATTTATCTAGTATTTCATCAATTGAGCCGTTATTTGATGCTTTATAGTAATTCTCTATAGTTGATACCTTTTCATTATATTTTGAGATTTCTAGATACTGATATGTTGAAACAGATACAATCAAAAGTAATATAATTGAGATTATATATAACTTAAATCTATTCCATAAACTAGTAAGCTTTTCTTTCCTTAAATCCTCATCAACTTGGCGCAGTATGTCTGACATTATTTGCTCTTATTATTTTCTACCAAAGATAAACTCATTCGATAAGTATGTTTATCACTTGGGAATGTTCTTTTTTTTACTTCAGAAGAATACTGGTCTGCTGCTTTTTTTATGATTTCTTCTATATTAATGTATTTCTTTACAAATTTTGGTGCAATATTTGTTAATCCAAGCATGTCCTCAGTAACTAGAATTTGACCA
>MDTD01039875.1_pt1 | contig 15317 bp, 10 predicted proteins | sample 811221 | NCBI WGS metagenome assembly MDTD01 (sample SAMN05326646, study PRJNA326480) | marine metagenome | isolation source: seawater | place: Pacific Ocean: South West | collected 2011
CGGAGTCTTTTCCAGCGTCGATCTTGTTATTAAACGCTGCATAGCTGATGTGCAATAAGTTCATATGGTCAAAGTAAGTCGCCATATAGGGGATCTGCCTGAGCCTATTCCACTCTGTGATGTCTTCAGTGTAGGGTTCGGGGCCTGCTCCGCTTGCGTATAGATAGACAATGCAAACGAAGCGATCCACGGTATCCATTCGAGTGAAATCAAAGTCTCGTAACCAGTTTAGCGCATGTTTGTGGTCAAAGCTGATCCAATAGTAACACCATTTGTCTGATTTAACTATGAGCTCATGAATACTGTCAGGCTCATAGCAAAATATAGAGCCAGGTGTTTGTTCATACCAGCGACCTTCTCGAAGGAAACTGCCTTCTCCGGCAACACTCCAGAATAGCTGGGTGAAGTTCTTATGGCACGAAACTATAGAGACGCCTTTAAGCAATTCATCCCGACCGACAGAGCGTAATCCGAGTGGAATATTTGGAGCTGCTGGCATTGCGGCGGGATAGCTTAGTAGTCGAGGGTGGTAGGGCGACATCAGTGCTAGTATTGCGGCAAATCTCCTGTCTGAGCAAGAGTGGAAGCGTGTTATCCTAAAATCTATGAATCACATGAAACCTAAAGTAGTTGTTGTTAGAGCTGGGAGTTTGTTTTTGGGCATAGGGCCATTTGGGGGCTGCGATTGGCTGTGTGCGTTAGTCATAAGTCCTTTTTGCTTGTTTATCGAGAGGCTGCTGAACCTCGTGTCTGCTGGATAGTTGGCTAAGATTTGCGATGAGCATTGTACTGATACGTATAGGTTCCTGTCTAAGAAGTCGTTTCGAGTCATGAAGAGCTAGAGTCCTCGAACGAGGAATTGATGGCTTCAGATGAAGAATTGCAGAGCACTAACGAAGAACTTCAGTCGGTTAATGAAGAGCTTTACACAGTTAACTCCGAGTTGCAGGAGAAGAACCAGGAGCTGCATGAAATTAATAACGATATGAACAATCTGTTCGAGAGTACTGAGATCGGAACTCTCTTCTTGGATCGTGAGCTCAAAATTCGGAAATATACTAAGTCTTTGATTCCTGGCTGCGCTTGACCCAGGCGATCGAGCACACACGCGACCGGAGAGCCCTATGAAATTGAGCTTAATCTGACCACGGCGAGTGGTGAAGAAGTTTGGATTTGGGCGCGGGGCGCAGTCGAATACGACGCAAACAAGCGAGCGATTTCTTTGCGAGGTGTCGCGCAGAATATCACTGAGAGAGTAAAACTTCGGGATGAACTGATTGCACAAAAGCAGTTTCTGGATCGGGTGAATGAACTCTCGCCGGTCGGTATTTTTGTGTCCAATTACAAGGAAGATCGCTATCGGTATTTCAACGATCAGTTTCCAGGATTATAGGATTCACGCCTGAAGAGGTGGGACGTCTTGGGCGTCGAGAATTACTCATGTGTGTCCACCCGGACGATCTTGAGGCCTATCAGGCGCATTTGGATGAAGTCATTAAGGGCGGACGGCAGTCTCGATACGATTTTAAGTATCAGAGGAAAGACGGAGTGACTATTTGGTGTCGCTCTGTGAAGTGCGTTTTTGAAAGAGACGGGGCTGGCAATGTTCTCAGTTATATTGGTGTTATTATCGAGTTCAAGGAAACGGTTCCTCCAGAGGCCAAGGATATCATTATGGAGACGGATGGACATCGCTTTCAGCAGGTGTTGATCAATCTTCTGAGTAATGCCTTAAAGTTCTCAGATGAGGGTGTGATCGAGTTTGGATATCGGCAGCTGGGAGATAGCGTCGAATTTTTTGTCCAATATCAAGGAATTGGAATTTCTGAGGATCGAATGGAAGTCATCTTTGAGCGCTTCGAGCACTTCGAGCACTTGGAAGATAAGGCTAAGTATTTGAAGCAGGGCTTTTGCGATTATATTAGCAAGCCTATAAATGCGAAAGTGCTTAAGGAGAAGCTAACTCAGTTGCAGCCAAAATAATTTTGCTTCGGATCACTTGCGGGCGCTGGGGTATTTAGATCGCATTCTTAGAAATTCGTCTTTCACTTATTTCTATGGACGAAATTTTACGCACAATCCCACACCGCCCACCGTTTCTCTTCATTGACGAGATCGTCGAAGTTCGAGAAGATGGCGCCACCTGTAAGCGCACGATTCGCAAGGAAGAGCCGCAGTTTGAGGGCCATTACCCCGGCAACCCTATCATGCCGGGGGTCTTGCTGTGTGAGGCCTGCTTCCAGACGGGCGCGATCTATCTCGCCAAGCAGATTGAAAAAGACGGTAAGTCGCTCAACGATGTGACGCCGGTGCTCTCGCGCATCACCGATGCGCGTTTCAAGCAAATGGTGAAGCCCGGTGACGAAATCACCATTGAGGTGACGATGGACGAGACCGTGAGCCGCTTCTTCTTCATGAAGGCCAAAGTGCTCAAGGGCGGCAAGCCAGCTATGACCATTAAGTTCGCGCTGGCGATGGTCGAGGGGGAGGGGAAATAGTATGAGTTTCTTAAATCTCGAAAATAAACGCTTCCTCGTCATGGGGGTGGCCAATCGCAAGAGCGTCGCGTGGGCGATCACCAAATCGCTGGAAGCAGCGGGCGCCGAAGTCATCCACAGTGTGCGTTCCGAAGCGCGTTTGGAAAGTTTGCAAAAGTTGCTCGGTGATCGGAAGGCCTATATCTGCGACGTGGAATTTCCTGAGCAAATCACCGCGCTGGCGGAACAAGTCGCGGCGGATTACGGTACGTTGGATGGCATTGTGCACTCGATCGCCTTTGCCAACTACTCCGAAGGTTTCAAGCCCTTCCACGATACGGTGCGAAAGGACTTCCTGCAGGCCACCGCGATTTCCGCCTTCTCGTTGGTGGAAGTGGCCAGCGCTTTTAAGCCATATCTCGACAACGATGCCTCGGTAGTCTCGATCGGCATTTCGTCCACCGATGTGACGGCTGAAAACTACGGCTACATGGCACCGATCAAGGCAGCTCTGGAAACTTCTTCGTATAACTTGGCCAAATCCTTCGGTGCCGACACACGGGTGCGTTTTAATACCGTCAATGCTGGACCGCTCAAGACCAGTGCTTCGGCTGGAATTCCCGGCTATTTGGAGAGCTATCTCTACGCCGAGAAGTTGACCTTTCGTAAACAAAACCTGACCACTCAAGAAGTCGCGAACACTGCGGTGTTTCTGCTGAGTCCTGCATCCAGCGGTATTAATGGGCAGGGGGTCGTGGTCAATGCCGGCATGGATCGCAATTATTTTGACAAGGAAGTGGTCAGTCTCGCGATGCGGCCAGAAAAGAAATGACGTGACTGGCGTCACGTCGCTACAGAATTGTGGTGGCGAAAGTTGGTGTAGCGATGCCGCGCGAGCGGCGTCTTTGAGCGGTTGGGTGCGTTCGGTTGGACGTGACTGGCGTCACGTCGCTACTATGTCTGATCGTGATGTGAACTGAAAATGGATACTCTGTTGTAGAAATGCCTCGAGTAGTCGCGTTTTTTTGATAAGTTGTTAGTGATGTTTAGGTTCTCATGTTTATTTACGTTGCTTATTGCTCTGTTGTTGTCGTTGGGGACTTTGTCTGCTAGGCGCGAGACGCCTGCTTTCGGGACGGAGATCATAGAACGGCTGATCGCACCCGAGACGCGCTCGCAGGCTTTTCGCGAGGTGCAGATTGCGCGGCAAGGGGAGAATCCGCGCAATGATTGGCAGGCCTTGCCGATGGCGGCATTTGAGCTGTATCATCAAGATCTATTAGTCACCGAATGCCCGCAGCTGGCGGGCGCGCCTTCGTTGTATATGGTGTCGTATTTCTGGGATCATGCGACTTACAGTCGCTATTTTTCGAAATATCGATCCAGTCGCAGCGGAGGCTTTTCACCTGTTGAGGAGGCACATAAGCCACAAGCACTGGTGCGTGTGGGGGGGCGTTCTTCGAATTGGTTGCCCGCTGGGCAGAATCCTGATTTGTCATTGCCTCCAGAGGAGAAACTGGAGGAGCGAGTGATCGTGTTCTTAAGCGATCAAGGACAAGTGGTGAGGCCATTCGGCGGGGATAATATGACGGAGGGCGATGTTTTTAAGGACCTGAATCAGGATGGTCGTTACGAACGTGTGTATAGTTCGAATTTCAGAGTGTATGATACGCGTGAAGGGGAGCCGGATATTCGAGTCCAGGCTTTGCGGGTTGAGGCGGTGGATTTGGAGTCGGAACGGCTCTTTTATCTATTGCTCAATTGGCATCGTTATCAGTCGGAGCTGGTTCCGACATGGGGCTGGGCAGTGCGCGATTTAGATGGCGATGGGATCGATGAAATCGTGCTCGGCCCGATCGAGAATGAGTCGGCTGAGCCGGAGGTGCAGGTGGTTTATCGTTGGGACGCCGAGCAGGGGCAGTATGTAGGGCCGTCGGGGAGTTTTGAGGATCATTATTTACTGCTCGATCCTAAGCTCGATCTTTGGGATGAGCTGCGCCGTGTCAAAGCTGCGGGCGGCCTGCAATATGAGGCGATCGCGGAGGCCAACGCGCCCGATGTGCTTGCGGCCGAGGTGCCGCCGCCGGTCTATGATTGGCGGCAGCGTGAGCCTTATCGGCATCGTTCTTTAGTCGACGCAAGCCATGCAGACTTACTCCATTTTATGTGTGGCTGGACGCCAGTGAAGGCGACGTCTTCAAATGAGCCTTCGCCGTCGCTCGCGCCGACGGCTCCGTCGACCGCGACCGCAGTCGCCAGTGGCTCGAATCATCGTTTTGAGTTTAAACAGGCGTGGAGCGAATTAGACCCGCGGGCTGCCATGTTTACCTTTGTTGAGAGCAACCAGAGCCATGTGCACCGCAATAAATTTACGCTCTACTATCCGACTCATTTGAAGCAAGCAGAGCATGCCGATTGGGTGGTTTTTAGCTCGCGGCAAGGGCCCGGAGTGGAGGTGTTGAAGTCTGAGCAAGAGGGCGCTGGGCGTTATTGGTCGGCCAAATATTCACGCCCCCTGCCAGAAAAGTATCCTGCGGGTGAATATCAGTGGAAGTGGGAGCTCGGGCGGGTGGATGCAGAACGCACACGGTGGTTACAGCAGGGGCTTTGGTGGTTGGCGCAGATTCGTTCGGATTTGAAAGTTCGTGAGCCAGGTCGTTATTCCAGTAGCGCTGGTTTTTCGACGAATTGCTTTCCTACCGATATGGAGGCCGCACCTCCTTCGCTGCGTTTGCTGACGGCAGCTGGTGCGAGCTTGATCGATATTAAGGCGGAGCGAGCCAGTGCTTATTCCGGCTCATGGCGAGATGAGTTTGGCCCTGAGCAATACCTCGGATTTGCGCAGCAACTTTTTAAAGCGAACGAGGGTGGATTATATCGCGAGCGCCTGCGTGATGTATCTTTGCCTCAAGTGCTCGCAAGCATGCCCGACTTGATCGCGGACTTAAAGGCCGGGCGTATTTCTCCCCAGTTGGCGCAGGCCATTGTGCGATCGGTGGGCGATTCGGCAGAGGGGAGTTTGTTGCCCTTGCTGAAAGAAATAGAAGCCTTGGTCCCTGATCGGGCCGCTTTTGAACTGGAGTGGCAGCGCTTGGCGCTTGCACTGGAAGAGCTGGGGGATGCGTCCGACATCGGTAGTTTTAGAAGAAAAAGTGAGTTGGAAGCGCAAATGGCGACGCTTGAGCAATCGATGCGTGATCATCTATGGGGCTGGTTGCGCGAGCCCTTGAATTTGGCCATTCGGCAGTTAGAGGTGGCGGATGATGTTGAGGCTTTGTCCCAGTGGGCGCAACGCGCGGGGGAACCGGGTGCCTTATGGGCTCTCGTGCGATTACGCGATGTCAATACGGCAGCTTGGAGCGAGGTGCTGAGCCAAGTTTTTCGTGAGCAAGTGCGATGGCGCACAAATATAATTCGCTATCTGGCCAATCAGGATCGTGAACTGGCGCAGGCTTTAGTCGAAAGCTTGCCGCGCTTGCAGCAGCTCAAATTGTTGCCCTCACTCGCGCAGAATCAATCAGCCGCTAATATGGATGCGGCGACAATACAATCTCTGCTGGCAACGATGTGTGCGCCTTCGCTCGATGCTAAAACGCGGGTCGCGGCTTTGAGAAAGTTGCTCCCCAAGAATGAGCCCAACACCATTGAGCGCATTGACTTGGATCAGGCGCTATTGGAGCTGCTGCAGTCAGAGATGCATCCCTCACGCGATCCGTGGCCGGAACGCTATCTGGTCTACGATGCGGCACTGTTCCTATTGCTGCGTAATCAGCTGCCGCCGCCAGTGGAGCTCTACATCAAAGCAGCCAATACTGGCTGGAATGAGTTCTCATTTGGTAGTTATTTGGCTTTAATGCTTCATTTAGCGGTCGTCAATGAGTCGTCGCAAGCACATGCTTGGTTGCTTGATTGGGGGCAGCGCTATATTGAGCAGGATGCCGGTGGCTGGGGACGATTTTCTGAATTTATTTACGCGGCGGACCTGCATCGGTTTGGGGCGTTTCTCCAGCGCTTGGCGACTATGGATGCGCACGCGCAGGAGGGGGGGAGTGCGCTCGGCAAAGGTCGTCAGCCTGAGCTGAAACATGGCGAGCGTTATCATATGGCTCGAAGGATTGTAGCCGTTTGGACCGAGCCGGACCCACTTACGCAGGCGAAGTGTGAATTGCTGCTCGGGTTCAACTTTGGCTACCGGTATGGGCCTGACTCGCTTTATCATGTGACCATGCGAACCAAAGCTAGGCTGCAGGAGAATGTGAAGCGGCTTTCGCCGGCACAGCGTCAGGCCTTCGCTGACTTTATTCAGTGGTGTGAAACTGCGATCGAGCGTGAAGACCTCGGGTATCACAGTCGCCAATATTTCGAATGGCTATCGGATACTTTTGTAACTGCTGCTGAGTGAGTGGCAATCGCCGCGGAGCGCTGCCGTCGGGTGTATTTGCTCTTCAGATTTCTTTTAATAGGTTCTTGACTCAAAAACCTAAGTTAACGAGAAACGCATTTACATTTTGTTTATTCCCGCTTAGATAGCGGCTCATTTTTATGGCCACACCAGAAAACATACATACTGAATTTCACCGCATGCTTGGGCGCGATGCCAAGGAGGCGCAACTTAAGCAGCGCGGGCACGTGTTTTGGTTTTACGGGCTCTCTGGCTCGGGCAAAAGCACTTTGGCCAATGCACTGGAGCGCAAGCTGGCCGAGCAGGGCTTTGTGACTAAGATCTTGGATGGCGATAATATTCGTAGCGGCCTGAATAGTGACCTCGGTTTTTCCGATGCGGATCGCCAGGAAAACATTCGCCGCATCGCTGAGGTGACGCGTTTATTCTTAGATGCGGGCATCGTAGTCTTTACCTCTTTTATCACACCTAAGCGTGAACTCCGTGCCGCGGCGCGGGAGATCGTGGGCGAGGGGGACATCACACCCGTGTATGTTGAAGCCTCTTTTGAGACCTGTGCCGAACGCGATGTCAAAGGCCTCTACGCCAAAGCCGCAGCTGGCGGCGTGAAAAACTTCACCGGTAAGGATTCCTCTTTTGAAGGGCCCGCTGCAGGGGATCCGGATTGGACCATCACTACTGACAACCAGAGCGAAGCTGAATCGCTCGAGCAACTGCTTAACAAAGTCCTTCCACTGATCAAAAACTCTTAATCTCTGAATTCTTCATTCACTTTTACGTATGGCTAAAGACTACACAATCACTCACCTCAAACAGCTGGAATCTGAAGCGATCTACATCCTTCGTGAGACCGCCGCTCAGTTTGAGAAACCTGTTCTCCTATTCTCTGGTGGTAAAGACTCCATCGTGATGGCCTATTTGGCAAAGAAGGCCTTCTGGCCTGCGAAACTTCCGTTTCCGCTCTTGCACGTAGATACCGGACATAACTTTCCTGAAACCATGGAATTTCGCGATAAGTTCGTTGAGGAGATCGGCGCTGAACTTCACGTGGCTTCTGTGCAAAAAGCGATCGATGAGGGCAAGGTGACTGAAGAGACCGGTCCTTACGCCAGCCGCAATGGCCTGCAAACAGTCGCTCTATTGGAAGGCCTGGAAGAAGGTCAATACGACGCCGCACTCGGTGGGGGCCGTCGTGACGAGGAAAAAGCACGCGCTAAGGAACGCTTCTTCTCACACCGTGACGCTTTCGGTCAATGGGACCCTAAGAATCAACGCCCAGAGCTTTGGAATATTTTCAATGGTCGCAAGCAGCACGGCGAACACTTCCGTGTCTTCCCGCTCTCGAATTGGACCGAGATGGACATCTGGCAATACATCAAGCTAGAGAACATCGAGCTGCCCAATCTCTACTTCTCACACGAGCGCGAATGCTTCGTGCGCAATGGCGTCGTGATGGGCATTACAGACTTCATGGAGTTGCTTCCTGAGGAGAAGGCCAATGTCAAAAAGATGACTGTGCGCTTCCGCACCATCGGTGATGCGACCTGCACCGGCGCGGCGCTTTCCACTGCTGCGACACTCGATGATATTATCGACGAAGTCGCCGCTGCTCGCCAAACCGAGCGTGGCACACGCGCCGATGATAAACGCTCTGAAACCGCGATGGAAGATCGCAAAAAAGAAGGGTATTTTTAAGCTTAGACTTAAAAATGTAGTTAACCAGTTCCCGGTTTACCAGTTGTCAGTTTAGTGACTTCTCGAACCGAAAAGCGGGAACTAGACAACTGTTCACTGAACAACCTAAAACCGAACAACTTTACAAAAAAATATCATGAGCGAATCAGAATCATCAGCCGGCTATCTTGACATGGATCTCTTGCGGTTCACCACCGCAGGTTCCGTCGACGACGGCAAAAGCACACTTATCGGACGCCTCCTTTATGACTCCAAGGCGATCTTCGAGGATCAACTCGAAGCCATGGAAAAGAGCTCCAAGTCACGCGGCGACGAAAACGTCAACCTCGCACTGCTCACCGACGGCCTCCGTTCCGAGCGCGAGCAGGGCATCACCATCGACGTGGCTTACCGCTACTTCGCGACGCCGAAGCGCAAGTTCATCATCGCCGATACACCCGGGCACATTCAATACACCCGTAACATGGTGACCGGTGCTTCCACTGCGAATCTGGCCATCCTTTTGGTCGATGCACGTAAGGGCGTGATCGAGCAAACTTGCCGCCACGCCTTCATTGCCAACTTGCTCCGCATCCAACACATCGTGGTCTGCGTCAACAAGATGGACTTGGTCGACTGGAGCGAAGAGACTTACAACGGCATCGTTGAGGACTTTAAGAAGTTCGCTTCACGCCTGGATAACATCGTTGAGATCACTTTCATTCCTGTCAGCGCATTGCTGGGGGACAACGTCGTCGATAAGTCCGAAAACATGCCTTGGTATCAAGGCCCGTCCATGCTCTACCATTTGGAGACAGTTTACATCGGTGCGGACGAAAATCACATTGAAGCGCGCATGCCCGTGCAGTGGGTCATTCGCCCACACTCCGACAAGTGGCACGATTTTCGCGGTTTCGCAGGGCGTATCGCTGGCGGTGTCTTTAAACCAGGCGATGCAGTCAAAGTGATGCCATCCGGTTTTGAATCCACGATTAAGGCGATCCACACTATGGATGGCGAATTGGAAGAAGCCTATGCGCCGATGTCCGTTGCCATCACGCTCAACGACGAGATCGATATCTCGCGTGGCGACATGTTGGTCAAGCCGAACAATGCACCCGAGCCACGTCAGGATGTGGACGCGATGATTTGCTGGTTCTCTTCGACTAAGAAGCTCGCCGGGCGCGGTAAGTATATCTTGCGTCACACAACTAAAGAGGTGAAAGCCATCGTGACTGAGGTGAAGTATAAGGTGAACATCAACACGCTGCATAAGGTCGAAGATGATCTCATCTTTAACCACAACGACATCGGTCGCATCTCGCTGCGCACTTCCGCGCCATTGATCGCTGATAGCTATAAGACCAATCGCATTAGCGGTAGTTTTATTCTCATCGACGAGCAGACGAACGAGACTGTTGCGGCTGGTATGATCATCTAAGCAGAGCTTCAGATCCAAGTCTTTAGCAAGGTGCCATTTCCGTCAGGAGTGGCACCTTTTTTTTAGTATTCGCCGCGTGAAGTTTTAATAATGACGCGGGTCAGATCGGGAATCTTGATCGGTTTTGACAAGAAGTCGTTCATGCCATGCTCGAAGCACTGTTTGCGTTGTTCGTCAATCACGTGAGCAGTCAGTGCAATAATGATGGGGGTGTGGCTGTAGCCATTGCGGCGTATTTCACGCGTCGCAGTGATGCCATCCATCATTGGCATTTCGATATCCATCAGAACCAGATCATAATTCTTTGCCGCGACCGCATCGATTGCTAACTTCCCATTCTCTGCAATGTCAGTCAGATATCCCATGCGCTTGAGGGTATGGCTCATTATCTTCTGATTGGTTAGATTGTCTTCGACGATTAAGATGCTTAAAGGACACTCTTTTGATAGGTCTTTATTTATATGGTATGGCTTCTTTTTTTCTTTCGTTTTGAGCGGCTGAGCTGAAGCGGGGAGGGGGCTTGCTTGACTCCGTGAGGGAGTTTTTTTTGTGCCATGTGGGCTTACGACAGATAAGGGGATTTCGAGCTTAAAGATCGCACCTTCGTTGATCTTGCTTTGGCAGGATAAGTCGCCGTTCATCAAGCGCGCCAATTGACGACTGATTGCCAAGCCCAGGCCGGTGCCTCCATGTGTTCGAGTGATCGAGCTGTCGGCTTGAATGAACGCTTTGAAGAGGTTTTTTTGCGCCTCATCAGATATTCCGATTCCTGTGTCGGTGACTTGGATGGTCAGTTTTATTTCTGTCTCACTCAAGTGTTCTGAACTTACATTTATGGTGACCTTGTCTCCCTTGTTAGAAAAGCGAATCGCATTACTCAGCAAGTTAATTACGATTTGTCGGATACGGCCAATATCGCCCTTTAAGTGCTTGGGTGTCTTGTTTGCGGTGCTGGCTTGTAACTGAATATTCTTCGCATGGGCCGAGTTCCTCATTATTTCCACCGGGGGAAGGATGCAGTCATCAATTTGAAATACCTCTTCGTGTAGCTCGAGGCGCCCAGCTTCGATTTTGGAAAAATCGAGGATGTCGTTAATTAAACTCAAGAGCGCGTTGCCACTTACGTTAATGGTGGACGTATAATCAGACTGCTGCTCGTCTAACTCTGTATTCATCAGCAAAGAAGTCATGCCGATGACCGCATTGAGTGGCGTGCGGATTTCATGACTCATTGCTGCTAGAAATGCACTTTTGGCTCGGTCGGCCTGTTGTGCCTCCTCTGCCATTTGTTGGGCTAGTTGTGTTTGCTGCGCGAGTTTCTTGTTCGATTCTTGAAGTGCTAGATCAGTTTTTCGGCGATTGCTCACGTTGACAACCATCTCCGCGAATACTATTAGTAGTTGTCGCTCGTCGCTAGAGTATTGATGTGCTTGCTTGACTGCATCGAAGCCGACGAATCCGATACATTCGTTTTCGTTCATCAGTGGTACCGTGATTAAGCTCACTATATTCTGGGGAGCGAGTATTTTACGCTCCGCGTTGTCACCCGGGAGTGCCATCACGTCGGGAATTTCAACGGCTTGCCCCTTCTGGTGGGTTTCTAACCAGTTCGGTAGATCGGATAATTTGACAGACTGGAGCTGGTCGATCTCTGCAGAGATTCCGGGGGCGCACCATTCGTGAGTATTCGTGGCGGTTGCTTCGTCGAGGTTATACCGAAAAATATAGGCCCGATCCACTTTGGTGAAACGGCCGATTTCACCGAGGGATTCTTCTATGGTCTCATCAATTGAAACCCATGGCCGGTTAATGTATTCTAGAGAAGTCCGAATCAGAAGCTGCAGGAACAGATCTTTATACTGAAATTCATCGTTCTTTTGCTTTTGAGCTGCGCGGTGTAATCGGCTGCGCCGCAGAGAAAGCCCCATCAGTGCCAACGAAACGAACAGTAATGTCGGGAGCGCCGCGACTCCGAGTAGGTAGAGATACCAACCCTTGGCCGAGATATCGATTCCAAGTGCAGCCATCACCTGATCCGTGTCTGGATCTAACAGTGGTGTGATCGGACTGATCCAGGTGCCCCAGCGATCCTTTAGGGGACCCTCCAGAAATGCCGTTTTCTCATCGAAGATTCCTTTTAGCTTTGCGGAGGCCTCTGGATAAGGTTCACCAAAAGCAGAAGGTGGCGTCGCTTCTTCAGGGCGCTGAGCATCCACCAAGAAGTAAATTTCGCCTGCTGCATCACGGTTCATGATGTAGATGTAGTGAAAACGGTCCGAAGCCAAAATTTGCCTGGAAAGCTGTTCCTGTATCTGGGCAGCTGCTTTTTGTTGCTGTTCAGAGCTGCCCTCAACCAAATCACGTATTTCAGACTGAGAAAGGCCCTTCGCGACTAATTCTGCGGAAACCATCAGCGCACTGCGCATTCTCAGGTCCGCTTTCTTAATGACCGATGCGACTGAAAAGATGGCCAGCAGTAGGAAGAGCGAACTACACAGTACAAAAGGCAGTCGACTTGTTTTTGAGCGGATCTCTAGGTTTGTAGTATTAGGCGATGCCATTGTGTTTATCTCATTTGATAATGGTGATTAGGTCAAGATTCACCACGGTTGATAGCGTTACTGGCAATGTCTGTAATTCACTGCATGCACTGAGGATGGGGCCTGTCAGTTTATCAGCTTAGTCGTTCTGAACTAAGTTTAACTTGAACGATTTATGATGAGTTGGGGTTTGTTATTATGCTGAATATTAATAGCTTGTGGTTTATCTAGGTTGGCTTCCGCGAGCTTGAGTGAAATTGCAAACCGCTTTTGAGTTTGTGAGTGTCGCGAATTTTTCATCATCCTAAATTCGGCAGTCGACAGAGGTGTATCTTTTTTAACCGTTAATTTACATTGATTTACGCCAATACAGACAGTCGCCAAAATGGCGATTTTGAATTAAATAAAATAACGATGCTCTAATAATCCATAACGCATGGCGCCATGAATCCGTTCGACATGTTCTAAATCTTTAATCTCTGCCTCCGATTTCTTTGGGAGGCGGAAGGCAACTTGAAACTTCTCTTTGGGATTTAGTCGTTTGCGGTTCTCAAGTCATTAAGCGTATAGGATGTTCGCACTTTACCATTTTTGAATAGCTGAGCAGAACTCCGCGGGGGCCGCTATCTGTGGTCAAACAACGATGTATCCATACTGAAAGTTCTGTCTCCATTAGTCGAGTTAGAGCGATGTGTTGACTGACATATGCTTCATCGAGTTGCTGATCGACTCGCGCGGTTTTTCCACAGTTCCCTCCCGTGATTGTGACTAAAATGTCGTCAGGTTGAACGCGAGTTCTCTGGCCCTCCATTTTATCGGGGAGTTTAACGAATGCCGTCTGCGATAGATCCAAGAGGTCGGTTTTGATATTCTGAGCTCGGATAAAGAGGGATCCTTGATTCGCGTAGTAGGCCTTCCAGCCTCGCGATCCACTCGTTACGAACTTGGTAAGGTCACCCAACCTGCACCACTCCCATCCCTCCGGAATCTCGAAGGGGATTTCTTCGGGGGTGATTTCGGGAAGGGGTTTTACTTTACGGATTTTTTTTTTTCGGCGATGAGGCGTGTTTTCTCGGCTTGGATGCGTTGGAGCAACTGGCTGGCGGGTTCCACCTTCGCCGAGGCTTCGGTGGACAGGTCGCCTACCGGGTTTGCGGCGCGCCATTGCGCAGTCAGTTTGCCCTGAATCGCTTCTTGCAGGATGGCTTGCTTGAGCTTGCCGAGCAGGGATTGCTGGTGGGCGATTTCACTTTCGGCGGTGGCCATCGCTGCCTTGGCTCGTTCGATCTTCTGGATCAAAAGTCGCTGATGCTCGATGTCGGGGAGGTTGACTTCGTAGTTCAGAAAAAACTCTTCCTGAACTCGTTTCCTGTTGGTGTTGCCACGACTCGCTTTGATGCAAGCTTCAAGAAACTGCGGAGATTGAAGGAAGACGTTGAAGAAATCACGATCCACTTCGTCTTCATTGACTTCGTAGGCCATGAAATCGTTCGTCACGAGAGCGCCTTCCAAGTCGTCGGGGATAATTCCAAAAGCACTATTTCGTGCGTCGATTCGGCTAAGGATGAATTGGCCCGCTTTGACTAACCATTGATTTTTAGTGCCGATCTCAATGCCCGGCTTGGTTCCTCGCAGACGGACGCCTTTGTAGTTAGTTCCGATGGTGACCTGTTTGTAGGTCACGTCATCTTTGACAGTTTCTGCTACTTTGTAGCGGGTTAGAATATCACCGATACGTTTCATCTATTTTCCAGTATATTCGGTTTCGACAGCCTTGAGCGCAGTTTCAACTTTGCCAAGGGATTTTCGAAGTTCGGAGAGGCATTTTTTAACACTCAAGGTTTCTTCGACTTCGGAACTGGTTGGATTCTTCACATCCAAATCAAAGCCGTCTTTCAAGTCTTCGACTTTCACCTTGCAAGCGACTTCGTTTTCCTCGCGTTTGTCCCACCATTCGATCATGGGCGCGAATTCATCGAACTGGATGACTTTGGTATTGGAGTCGCTCTTTTGGCCTGCGGGCAGGCGGTGCTCGTAATACCAAATTTCTTTGGTTGGGCTGCCTTTTGTAAAGAAGAGCAGGTTGGTGGAAACGGTTGCTGGGTGGAAGGTGCTCTGCGGGAGGCGGACGATGGTGTGGAGGTTGCAGTCGGCCAGGAGCTTTTCACGGATGCGCTCTTTGTAGCCGTCGCCGGTGATACAGCCGTCTGGCAGGACGATGGCGCAGCGGCCATTGGCTTTGAGCAGCTGGATCATGAGGATCACGAAGAGGTCGGCGGATTCTTTGCAGCGGAAGGAGGCGGGGAAGTTGGTCTCGACGCCGTCGGCGATGCCCGCACCGAAGGGCGGATTGGCTAGAATGCAGTTCACCTGCTGCTTGGGGCCGATGCCGTTGTATTCCACCTTGAGGCTGTCCTGATAGTGGTAGTCGGGCACGTCGATGCCGTGTAGAATGAGATTGGTCAGGCCGAGCACGTAGGCGACGGGCTTGTATTCCCAGCCAGAGATGGATTGCTGGAGAGTGGCCTCATTGGACAATGTTTTCTCTGATTTATCGCGGACATAGTCGATGGCGGCGCTGAGGAATCCGCCGGTGCCCGCTGCGGGGTCGAGCACTGTTTCGCCAAGCTTGGGCGCGGTCATCTGTGTCATCAGCTGGGTGATGGCACGCGGCGTGTAGTATTCGCCCTTGTTGCCGGCATCGCGCAACTCGATCAGAATGGACTCGTAAATGGTGCCGAAGATGTGGCGGTCTTCGGAGTTGTTGAAGTCGAAGCCGTTGA
>MDTD01072711.1_pt1 | contig 15315 bp, 16 predicted proteins | sample 811221 | NCBI WGS metagenome assembly MDTD01 (sample SAMN05326646, study PRJNA326480) | marine metagenome | isolation source: seawater | place: Pacific Ocean: South West | collected 2011
ATACCCCTAGAGAATATAAAAAAAACAATACCTAAAGACTGGAAGATTTTATATAACCACAATAATTCTCTTAGTTTTGGGAAAGTAGATCAATTAATTGTTTGCAATGTTTCATCACTTAATATGATATTTATTAAAATCTATCAGTTCTGTGTATTTATAGTCAATAGAACAATGAACTTAATCAAAACTAAACAAACTAATTTAAGAAAAGTAATCCGGCACTATTTTTTCTATTTTGTAAAAATTCTATTATCAGATAAATTCTATAAAAAAATAAAAGATTTTCTAAAGAGGAAAAGTTAATGTATTAATCTGTAATAAATTTATAGATACTTTTAAAACCTACACAAATTTTGATCTCAAAAGAATCTAAATAATCTTAAAATTCTTTTTATCTTAACGCCTTCCAATAAAAATCTCAGCAGAAGTCTTTGAATTGCAGATAATATTGTACTTCAGGCCTACTAACTTCTAAAGATTTACAATAATTTAAATCACCTTGTTTATTAATGTCTATTGTTTGTCCCCACACTAACGATTCTTCCAAGTTGTAAGAAAATATGAAATTAAATAAAAGAAGAAAAATTATTATAATCTTAGAAACATTATCATCAATTTCACCAAAAATCGAAACAAGTAGTAATTGAAATATTGGTATGAAAGGTATTAGGACCCTATTTACAGGAAAAGGTCTACCAAAAATTACTGGGATTACTATTAAACATATAAGAGTTAAAAAAAACAACACAGTGGAAAATGTTTTAATTCTGCTTACATAATAAAACTTAAAATATATAAATAAAGTTAAACAAACAAAAACTATACAAAGTAAGATACTATTTACAAAATATGTACCAACAAAACCAAAAACTGTAACTACCCTTTCAAAAAGCAATATCTCTACTTCATTACCGTAGAGGGGTTTGTTTTCTTTTGTAATTTCAAATACCCAATTAATTATTGGCCAGCTTAAAACTATAAATAAAGCATTAGTTATATTTACGTAAATATTTTTAATTGCATTTTTTTGAAAAAAATAGTTTAAAAAAATAATTATAAATAGAGTTACTAGATTAATAAAAATTGCTAAAGAAGATAACCAAAGTAAAAAAACTATGAAGGGATACTTAAATTTATTGTCAGAGTATACATACAGATAAATTGAAGTTAAATTCAACGTCGTAGATATTGAATAACCTCTTGCAAGTGAAAAAAAATCAATTATTAATGGGTTTAGTAAAAAAATAAAAAGAATTAAATAACTGTACTTGTATTTTACTGAAAATTTATAGGCCAAAAAAATATAGAGTATTCCAGAAGCAATACTTGGAGCCCTAAGAAATAATTCAGAATTATTAAATAAACTAGTAAAGCCCATTAGTAGTGTGCTAAGTAAATGGTTATTTGCAAGGCCTAAATTAAAATAATCTTTTGTAAGTACATAATTAAGATATGTATAAGCCTCATCGTATGTTAAAGGTGTTAGTTTTGCTTTTACAATAATTAAAAATATAAAAGCCAAACAAATTAGCTGGATGTTAGTTTGTTTGTTGTAAAAAATATATTTCTTCAAATTTTTATAAAAAAATTCTACACAAGATTTTCATGTTTTTCATAATAATTTAAGTAAAAAATTGAAAATTTTTAATATTTTGTTCCATTATATTTTTGATAATCAAGGAAATGTATAATGATTTCTAATGCTTAGTATTGTAATCCCAGCTTTTAATGAAGAAAATATTCTTCAAAACTCGATAGACCAAATCATTAATTGGTCTAAAAATAATTCAATTAAATTGGAGGTTATTGTTGTAAACAATAATTCAACTGATAGTACCGAAATAATTTGTAAAGATAATTTATCTAAATATGAAAATTTTAAATATCATAATGAGTTAAAAAAAGGAAAAGGATTTGCTGTTAAAAAAGGTATTAAAACTTCATCATATACAAAAGTGTTAATTTTAGATGCTGATTTATCTGTAGGCATAGATCAATTCGATCTTAGCTGGTTAGAATATGAAGAAACTTGCATTGTTGGTTCGAGATTTATTGGAAAAGTCATTGGCACTCCCTTTAGAAGAATACTTACAGGTAAAATATTCAGCTTGGTTGTAAAAAGTTTATTTAGTATTTCTGTTGACGACACTCAGTGTGGGTTTAAATATATATCTTCTACTAATATTCATAAATTAGTTGACAAGCTAACAGTTGGAAATTTCGCTTATGATATTGATTTTCTACTGACAGTTAAGAGTTTTGATATAAAGACTGTTGTGATGCCTGTTACATACGTTCATAATAATGAATCTACTGTAAATATATTTAAAGATTCTTTTAGAATGCTCATTTCATTATTCAAACTCAAAAGGAAAAATTTTGATTAATTCTATTTTCATAAATCAAAATCCTGGCTTTTTTATGGTGTCTTATTAACCTAAAAAGTAAAAGAATGAATATTTCTTATCAATATCTATTTGTATAAAACAAGATTGTAGTTTGTTAATTATTCATGGTTCACGATGGATAAAAGTTTCTTTTTTCTATATTATTGAGATTAATTTTTTTCTTATAAAACTCTTCAAGTGTTTTTTCATCAAAATCAGCTATCTTCGAGTTCCTAATTAATCTGCTTTTATCTACCTCTATAGCATTCCCAATATATTCATCAATTTTATCAATTACCATAGGAAGGTTAAGAAAAGTTTCCCTTACAGCTCTCATGCTGAAATCAACAGGATCAAAATTTTGAATATCTAATTCGGGAAAACAATACTTTATTGTTTTCCCTAAATCTAGTTTTTTGGATAGTGTTTGAATTGTACCTCCAACAAATTGAATATTGTTATCGTACAAAGCCCAAAAATTGCAGGCTGCCCCTGTATATTCCGGGGAGATACCCATGTGCAAATTAATTAATTTGTTTTGTGAAAGCAAGGAATATAGAGGATCTTTAATAATCGAAGATCCAAAAATTAAAACTACATCACAATCTAGCAAGAGCTCTACCTCTTTAGGTACTTTATTAATTTCTCCTTTTGGTAGTGATATTTTTTTATAATTTTTATTGCTCCAATCATTATCAGTAAATATTTTTTTCTCAGTTAAATTAACTCTTTTAAAATACTCTTGAATTCTTTTGTTTTGTAAGTTATTTTTCTTTCTAACAATTTCTGAAAATTGTATGATTTCAAATTCTTTGTTCAAAAAAGAAGCCAGAGCAGTATGTCTTAATGAACTTCCAGAAATAATACCTATTTTCATATTTACTCAGAATTTATTTTATCAACAATGTAAGTTGCATCAATTCTAGCAAGCTCGTACGGATCGAGATTAATTTGATCATTAGCTCTAAAACCATAATTAATTTTTAGTTTTTTTAATATCTCAATTGTAAATTTGTCGTATGAATTAGATGGATAAGAAATTGCTTTTGGCTTATAACCAATTATTTCTTCTAGAATTTCAGAATTTGTATTTAATTCAAAATATTGTTCTTTTTTTGTCATTCTTGCTAGGTTTGTGGGGTGAGAATGAGAATGTAATCCAATCACGTGTCCTTTTTCAGCAATTTCTTTTAACATTACTTTACTCATGTATGTTTTTTCAATTAATTTTTCTATGTCTACATCTTTTTCTTTCATCAAAGAAAGAATAGAGTCTTCGTAATATTTGAGACTTACCCAAAAGTCTCTTATGTAACGTAGCTCCCTATCTGATTCAGAATAAAAATTATATTCTCTTAGATACTTACTTTCGATGAAATCTTTCTTAATTTTGGTTTTTTCTTTATTTGAAAATGTACTTATAAGCACTTCTATTAATAGAAAATTAAATTCATCAACATTATCAAAATGGTTAGAATTTTTAAAGTTTCTTGCTACTTGGTGGATATCGTATTCACCAACTAAGGGTTTTGAATGAATAAAAAATATACCCTTAATATCTCTTTCTTCTAAGACATTTAATGCTATTTCAAATTGACTAAGAAGACCATCATCAAATGTGATAAATAAACTTTTTTCTAAATTTTTTTTAGTATTTTCATTAATAATACTTGGATTTGAAATTCTATCTGAATCACAATAATCAATTATTTTGTAAAAATTATCTTTAGTTACAGCTCCCTGTGTCCCCTCAGAGTCGCCGTTCTTAAAATCATGCAGCATAATTGAATTAATATTGTTCATAGAAAATAACTATAACACCAAAAAATTTTGACCTACTAAATCAATGATGTACTTTGAGAATGAATATATTGTTCCAATAAATTTCAATTAGAAATTTAAAGATTTTTAATAATCTGTATATGTATAATTAATTTTTAGATGAAATTTAATAAATGAAGAAAATTATTAAAAATATATTATCTAAAATTTTTGATTTCATAGGTTATGAAATTATTTTATATTCAAAAAAGCATAAACACATAATTAGAAATAATTATGGATTAAATTTAAATATTGGATCAGGTGATTATCATCTAACAGACTTTATCTCTTTGGATCTTGATTCAGAACGTTATCACAAAAATGATAAAGATAAATACATAAGCTACGACATAAGAAAAGATTCACTTCCATTTTCAAATTCAGAAGTTGACAATATATATATCTCTCATGTTGTAGAACACATTGAAAATAATTTTGTACAAAACCTTTTCAATGAGTGCTACAGGGTTTTAAAAAAAGGCGGCGTATTAAGAATTGCTACTCCAGATGCAGAATTTTTATACGAGGTTAGTTCGTTTGACAATTCTTATTGGACATGGAGAAAACATTGGTTTGAAAATCCTGAAAATATTTCAGAGAATTTTGATGTAAACTCCCTTTCACAAATGGATTATTTTATAAAAATGATTGCAACTCCAAGATCGCCATATTACAGAAATAAAATTGTCAATGAAGATAAAAATCTCGAATATGAAAAAAATTCTTATGAAGATATTGTAAATTCGCTAACTAACAACTTAAGTTTCCGATATAAATTTCCAGGAGATCATATAAATTATTGGGATTTCAACAAGGTTGAGATATTTGGTAAAAATTCAGGTTTTACAAATATTATAAAAAGCAAGTATCTGGGTTCAGTATCTGAAATTATGAGAAGAAGTGAGTTTGATAAAAAAGCAGTAATGATGTCGCTGTATGTTGATCTGGTCAAATAATCAAAAACAATAAATTAACTAATTTATTTATTAATAAAATAACATTGTAAATTGGTAAAAATACCATTTATATAGAGATATGAATAAAAATTCACTTTATATAGTTGCTGAAGCGGGAATAAATCACAACGGAAGTCTTGAAAAAGCTTTTCAATTAATAGATGCAGCTAAAAGTGGTGGCGCAGATGCTATAAAATTCCAAACTCATATTCCTGAAATGGAAATGTTAAACACTTCTATAAAACCTGGGAATAGCGATAGGCCTCTATGGGACATAATAAGCGATGCGACACTAACATTTGAAGATGAAAAAAAGATAAAAGAATATGCTGACGATATTGGCATAACTTTTTTCTCAACTCCATTTAGCAGAGAAGGGGCTGATAGATTATTAGAACTTGGTATTCCTTATTTCAAAATTGGTTCAGGTGAGTGCAATAATTATCCGTTAATTCACCATATATCAAAATTTGGAAAGCCAATGATTTTATCTACTGGGATGAATTCTTTAGAAACTGTTAAAGAATCTGTAGATATAATACTATCCAATAATTGTGAATTAACAATACTTCACTGTGTAAGCATGTACCCAACACCACCAAATAAAATGGATCTTGGAGTAATAGCACAATATACTAAAACCTTCCCAGACATCAATATCGGTTTATCTGATCATTCATTAGGCATTCACATGTCTTTAGCTGCAGTCGCTTTGGGTGCAAACATGATAGAAAAACACTTTACCATTTCAAGAGATTGGGAAGGGCCTGACAATATTATATCAATTGAGCCAAATGAACTAAAGGATCTTGTCATACAGGGTAATGAGATTTTTAATGGTAGAGGAGGACTTAAAAGAATTCACCCAGAAGAGCAAGTTGTAATTGACTTTGCGTATTCAAGTGTTGTTTCTATAAAAGATATATCAGCTGGAGAAGAGTTAAATAAAGAAAATACTTGGGTAAAAAGACCAGGAACAGGTGATTTTTTAACTGAAGATTATGAAACAATATTAGGTAGGAAAGCATCTAGGTTTATTAAAAAAGATTCTCAAATAAAGAAGGAAGATCTGATTTAAGTTTTAAAATGAAAAAGAAAACCATTTTATTTTTTACAGGAGCAAGGTCAGAGTTTGAGCTCCAGCTCCCAGTAATTAGAAAATTAAATCAATCTAAAAACTTTAACGTAATATTACTTGTTTCAGGTATGCATTTAAATAAAAAATATACTAATGATTTAAGCCGAATTGAAGATGAGATAGATTTAAAAATTCATAAAGTAAAGTTGCCAATTAATAATACTGATTTATTTTCAAACGCAAAAGTTATTGGTTCAGCAATTAAAAAAATAACAGAAAAATTAGAAGGTTTAAAACCAGACATTGTAATTATTTATGGAGACAGGTTTGAAAGTTTCGCAGCTATGATATCAGCTTCTCAATCAGGGATATTTACCTGTCATTTAGAGGGTGGAGATATTACCAATGGATATACTTTTGATGATAATGTTCGTCACGCAATGAGTAAGCTTGCTAATTACCATTTCACAACAAACAAAAATTCTAGCGATATATTAAAACAACTCGGAGAAAATGATAAGCTAATAAAACTAGTCGGACTTCCAGTAAATGATTTTATTTATTCAAAAGATTACACTTCAAAAAATGAAGTTATTCAAACTTACAAATTAAAAAATTTTGATAAAGTAGTAATTTTTACTTTTCATCCAGAGCCTCTGCTTTTAGAACAATTGCAAGATAACTTGAACAGGATTGATGAAGTATTTACATATATGTTTAAAAAATATGATGATATGAAAATTATTGCAAGTTATCCTAATGGCGATGTTGGAAGCGATATTATTATCCAAAAATTAAAAGAATGGGATGTAAAATTTTCGAATTTAGTTCTAACTAAACAACTAGGAAACAAGAACCTTCACGGTTTATTTGACTTAAAAAATAGTTCAGGAAAAAAAGTTGTATTTCTTGGGAACTCCTCTTCGGGTTTAAAAGAGACCCCTTATTTTAATTGTCCAAATATTTCTCTTGGAACAAGACAGGCTGGAAGAGTTCATGCTCAAAATTCTATTCGGATTAAATTATCAGTAAACTTAATAAAAAAATCTTTAAATGAAATATTTATCAATTATGAGAACAATGAATACTCAAAAAAAATAGTTAATCCCTATTACTTTGGTAATGTATCTAATAGTATTTTAAAAACTATAAATAATTTTGAAACAGAATCATTGCGAAGAGATAAAATTTTTGTAGAGAGATGAATTAAATATAGTTTCACAAAAAATAAAATCTAATTCTGTGTCAATGTCTACCGATGTTAACTCATTAGTTTCGTAACCAAGCGTCATTTTTCTGATTAAGCCATTTTTTTGTTTCATAATTTCCGAATATTTCCATATAAATATAGACCCATTTATCAAATAATTATTTGAAAGCATTTCTCTCCCGGTAATTGTTTTATTTGGGTCTAGCAATTTTGCTTTTGTATCATCTTTTAGAGAAACCTGGTTGTAACTGGGATGATATATTGATTTTGTAATAGAAATTAAGTTTTGGTATTCTTGCATATTTTTTAATTGATTATATGAATCTAATATTTCTCTATCAAGCCTCAATGGACTGGTTGTTTGTAAATCAATCAAATAATCTGGCTTTAAACCGAATTCTTTATAATAAAAATCTAAAGCATGTCTTAATACTGGTAATTTAGGAGTTTCAGCTTCTGAGAGTTTTTTTGGTCTTTTTAAAACTATGATATTTTTTAAATTTGTACTTCCCTCAATCATTTCCTCATCATCTGATGAAAAAATAACATTTTTTGAAATTCTTAAAGCTTGTTTCAAAGTTCTTAAATATAAAGGGGTGTTGTCAAAAATTAACTTATTTTTTCCTACCATGCCCACAGAGCCTTTTCTTGCAGCTACTACAACTAAATCATTATCACTTATCACTGCATTTTCCACTCTTTTTCAGCCTTAACTAGACTTTCTTTGGTTCCAACATCAATCCAATAATCTTTTATTTCATATTTATTAATTTTATTTTTGTCTTTCATACTATTAATAAAATCTGGCAAATCGATATTACCCTTTATATTATGAATTGTTTTTAGTGAGTCTTTGGAGAATACGTTAATACCCGAATTTACATAGTGTTTGTACTTAGGCTTCTCAATTATTTCAACAAATTGGTCTTCTTTAAAATCAAGAATTCCAAATGGTACGTCTAAATAATATGGGATTACACCTAAAGTAACTTTATTTTTTTCTTTTATATGATATTCAACTATTTTGTTTAATGGAAAATTTGTTAATACATCAGAATTCACAATAAGTAAGTTTTCAAATTCTTCCTCTATTAGTTTTACAGAACCAAAAGTCCCAAGTGGTTCTTCCTCAATAATATATTTGATACTAATACCGTATTTTTCTCCATCCCCTAAATATTTAATTATTTTCTCTGACATATGGTGTAATGAAATAAAAACATCATTAAATCCATTTATCGATAAATTTTCAATAGTGTACTCAATTAATGGTTTATTTTTGACATTGATTAAAGGTTTTGGTATTTCTTTTGTTAAGTCTCCTAATCTTTTGCCAAAACCACCAGCTAATATAATCGGTTTAGCCTCAACTTGAGGAAGTAAGTCTTTATACTCTTCATGAAGAATATCAACTAAATTCTTATCTTTATTAAGAATTGGGAGAAAAAAAGAATCTAGCGACCTTAATTTTTTAGTATTTACAATTGTAGTTTCTTGATCTAAACCATAAACAAAATTTTTATTACATATATTCTCTATAGATGCTTCTAGGGAATGACCAGCAAGAGTTCCCCTCCTTATGTCCCCATCAGTTAATGTTCCAATTACTTTTTCTTTTTTTTTAACAATTAAAAATTTTTTTGAATTTTTTTCCAACTTATTAATTGCATCAAAAATCGTTTTATTACTTTCAATGGTTAGATCTTTAATATCTTTTTTTTGCATTTTTTTGGTATTTGGGTATTTTTAACCATCTTAGTAATAGCTTTAAAGAATTTTTAAAATAATCAAGGTTTATGTAATGAATAAAAAAAGCTTTTATCGGATAATACCAATTTATCCTTGAAGAAATTATTTTTTTAAAAACTTTATCTCCATTTAATTTAATATTGCTATTTTTTTTGGAATACGTTCTAAGGAAATGTACTTCTTTTTTTGTATCGTGCCCAGATGCTCTAAGAATATTTTGATTCTTAGGACCATAATTTTTCCATATTTTACTTTTCTCTTCATTATATTGAAATTTTGTAGTGTAAAATGACATCCCTGTGACGTACAGTTCACCAACTTCGGATTTTACTAGTTCGTAAATTACAGAAGAACCAGTACTTGGCAAACAGTCAAATTTTTTACACCTTTCAAAAAATTGTTCATTCCCTAGGTGCTCAAATTTAATATCAAGATTCAAATCTTTATAATATTTAAAAACACTAAGGCTCCTATCTCTTTCCGAATTGGGCTGTAAATTATATTCATGGTGAATACACAAGACTAATTTAAGTGTTGATAAATCATTTTTTTTAATCATTTCTTTAAAAATACTGTTTGAATTTTCATGAAGAGCAACGAAAATAATATCTGTTCTGCTTCCGTAGTCTTCGTAGAGACTCGAAGGTATTCCAAACTCATTTACACGAATGACTATATCAAAAGAATCTATATAGCTTCCTTGTTTTTTTCCAAGAATATGTGGAGAAGGACCAACAAGAGCAACCCTTTTATTTTTGACTAAATCTTTGAGCATTTATAAAAATTATAGTTTAAAAAAAATAAATATAATTAAAGAAGTTTGTTATTCAAATCAAGCCTATATAAAAGACCCCTAGAGTCTAAAAATAATGAATTATTGTATACTTTCTTTTTTCCCATATCAAAATTGTTGGGAAAAAGTGTAGGCTTATCATTTAACAAGTGAGCAGCGTAGCTGAGCCCACTTTGTGATGCAATGAACAAATCATTATGAACCATCATTGAAAAAGTATCTACGATATTTAAATCTAGATGAAGCAGTATTTCATTTTTTTCAAATAAAGTGTCAAGATATCTAAAGTTTTTTTTGCTTCCTGTTGATAAGATATGAAAATTAATTTTTTTTGATTTTTCACTATGTTCAAGTTGACTTATTATGTTGTTGATTTTATCAGAATCTTCAAATGATCCATAAAAGAAATTTCTAGATGCCGCAAAAGTAACATCAGCATCAGAAGGGGCTCTCAAATGTATAACAACATTTTTACCATCCTTATAAAGCTTTGATTTAAAGTTATCATCAATATCGTTTTTAAGATCTGTAATGTATTTCTCTTTATATATTTTATTAATAAAATTTTGAAACAACCAAAAGAAGGAATCCCTTTTCTTTATATTTAAAAACTTATTTATTCCACTTGGTTTTACTTTATCAGGGTGCGGATAGTCAAAAAAAATATCAAATGGTTTTTTATTATCTTTTCCTGTATTAACGAAGTCAAAATTTAAAAAGTTGTTCAATATTTCATCGTATTTTTGATTGGTCATATTATCAGCTGAAGAATTTCCTAAATATAAATTTCTAAATTCATTATCGATAAAATTTAAACCTAATGAGCGTGAAATGCCATAAGATATTAGCTTAGGAGAAAGAACCGAGCCAAGACCTTCAATATAATTCCCATCTGCTGTCACATTATTTATAAACATACATTAGATGATAACAATCAATTAATTAATAATTTTTTATTTTCTTTTTTAAAATAATTTAAAATAAAATCTATCGTCTAGCTTAGTATTTGACCTAGGTAATTATTGATTTAAAATATTCTAATGATAGGAATAAGAACTCCATTTAGAGTCTCTTTCACAGGTGGATCGACTGACCTTCCTTCATTTTATAGAAAAAAAACCGGGAAAGTGGTTTCTACATCTATTAATAAATTTATGTATCACTTTATTCATAAATTTGACAAAGAATTAATCCAAATTAAATATTCTCAAACAGAGTTGGTAGAAGATCCTTCACAAATCAAACACAGAATAGTAAAAAAGCTTGCTGAAGAAAATGATTTAAGAGGTCTAGACATAAATTCAATAGCTGATATACCTAAAGGAAGTGGGCTAGGATCTTCCAGTGCATATACAGTAGGATTAATAAATGGAATCAACGCTTTATATGGAAAAATACTAACAAAAGAAAGCTTGGCAAAAGTAAGTGCTGATCTTGAAATTAATAAACTTATGGAGCCAATTGGAAAACAAGATCATTATGCATCGGCTTTTGGTGGATTAAATGTAATAACTTTTAATAAAGACGATACAGTTAATGTTGAGAATATTCCTTTGGAAGAACAAGGTATTAACTATCTAAACTCAAGTTTTCTGTTGGTTAAAGTAGGTGAAACAAGAAGTGCGTCTAAAATTTTATTTGAACAAAATAAATCCTATGAGGATGATACAAACATTGAACTTGGAAATAATATCCTAAAATTAGTCGACCCAATGGTGTCTGCAATTAAGTCATATAACATAAAAGAAATTGGAGAAATTTTAAATATGAATTGGAATATAAAAAATAATTTGTCGAAATTAGTTTCTAATACTGAAGTAGACAAATTCATTGCAGATATTACCTCAACCAGAGGCATTTATGGAGCAAAACTTTTAGGAGCCGGTGCAGGAGGTTATATTTTAGCAACAGGCGAGCCTGAAGTACTAAATAAATTAATATATAAAGACACAGTATCTTTTAAATTTGAAAAAAATGGCTCTACAATAATTTATCAAGATTAGTTAATAATTTTTGAGTTGTGTGTGCAGATAAACTAGTTAATTTTTACTGATAATTTATAGTTTCCCATTTGTTATTGAAGTGAAATTTATATTTATCTTTTCTGACATCATGAAAAAAAAGCTTGTTTGATAATTTATAGGAATCAACTAAATGGATAAACGCACTATCCACACAATGTATTTCTACAGCATTTTTTATCAAATTAATATATGAAAATATATTTCTTCCAAGATTTTTTGAGACAAAAACATTAGTCAAATCATCAGATTCTATATTTAAAGAATAGTGTCCTAAAGACGATTCTTGATGTATTAATCTAAATTTAGATTTTGGAATATTTACCATATTTTCAGAATCATCTGGAACATAAAAACTCGTATACCTATGTTGAAAATCTATACCAGCTTGTTTATAAAAAAGCTCATCAAAATAATCTCCAACTTCCTGTTTAAAACCTATGTAGTTTATTTTTGCAACAAGAAAAAAAGAAAGAAGCTTTGAAAATTTTTTCTCAGATTTAGTTGATCTTGTCATAAAGTTAGTTAGAGGGATTACCTTGACATTTTTATTATCCTTATAAAGATATTTTATATTTTTGTAATATTGTAATTTGCAGATTAAGTAAATTTTTTGGTGAATAGACATTTGGTTAACAAGTCCATTACAAATTATGTGATCACCTAGACCAAGGTGGTGATGAATCACTAAAGCATCTTTCATTTGTATTTTGTATATTGCTTTACTTCATTGATGTGAGATCCAAAAGATTTGTTAATATCTGATTTAATATCAAACCTTTCATCATTTAAAAAGTAAACACTCCTTGCTAATTCGATAAATTTATCGTTAAATTCATTATTTAATTCATGTATTCTTATGTTGTCTTCAACTTCCCAGAGTTTTAGGTTGACATCGTACAACTTTTTAAAAAGAACTGAAAACTTTTTATCATTAATACTTTTAAGAACTTCAACTTTCTCTTCTAGAATTTCCAGTTCTATATCAATCTTTTTAATCTTGCTTAAATCAGTTATTTTTCTTTTTTTTATATTTAATATAGTTAACTTGTCAACCAGCTCACCGTACGCAACAGGTATTGTTATATCCATAAAATTTGCCCACCTTTATTTTAAATATTAATACAGTGTAAATTTGATATATAAAATAAAAAATCTTAATCTATATGATTTCTTTTCTCACAAATAATAAATGTGGAAATCTATCTATTTCTATATTGACGTAATTATTTTTTATAATTCTTCTGATTATCAAATAAAATTTGAAGATGTCAGAAAGTTTATTTGTACGGGTTATATCAAATTCTATTAATAATTGGTTTGGATATATAAGGTCATCAAACATTGAATTTAATACATTTACTTCAGACCCTTCAATATCTAACTTTAAAATGTCAATATTTTGCAGATTGAAATCTTCCACTAGTCTTTTTACTGTTACAGTTTTAACTTTTATAAATCTTTCACTATCTGTTTTTTGCCAGTTGACAACACTATGACTTACATGGCTTTCATCTTCAGGTTCAAAAAATTTAACTTCTTTATTATCTTCCTTTTCTAAGGCAAACGGTGACAATACAAATTTTTCTGAAGAAAATTTATTTAAATTTACTTTATCAAGATAGCTATATTCATTAAAGTTATTTTCCTCAAGATTTTTATAATTTTTTACAAAAGTATTGAAATGTAAAATAGCTCTAGGTGTTGGATCTACTAGTACAATATTTGAATTAAAATTTATAGACATTTCAACATCAAACGAAATATCCTCACCCACACCAGCTGAAATAATATTAATTGGTTGTTTATTTTGGATATCATTATACAAATACACAAACCAGCCACCATAGTCAGTCCCAAACCATTTTTTATTACTTAAATCTAATGTATGTCTTTTTAGGTTCTTCATTATGAGGACTGAAAAAATTTTTTTATTTTTTATAAGATAGCGGATAGTATATTTTTTTCTATTCAATATTTCTCCAAATCTAAAATTTAATTTTTATTATGAAAGTATTATATATATAAATAGTGAACAATATTAAGAGACAAGTTAAAGATTTTCATTTAAGTATAACTAAAAGCGACTACATCACTAGTTATAATCTTGCTCGACGAAGCGACATTGTTTTTGCTGAAGAGTTAACACCTTATCAATTCAGCAAGCTTGAAGTTAATAAAAACAACATAGAGATTATAAAAAAAGACGATTGTAGAGTTTTGTATAGAACAAAAAAATTTAAATTAAATGAAAATGATATTATTTTCTGTAAAACAGATTTAATACCAGATTTGTTTTCAATACTATATAATCAAACAGGATTTAAAAATATTAAATTAATTACGCATCAAGCAGCTACACCAAGTATTGATGAAAAATTATTTCAATTGAAGCCAAAAATAATATCAAAATGGTACTCAATTAATGTCGAATTTAAACATCCAGATTTAATTCCAATACCATTGGGATTAGCAAATGATTATTCGAAAGGAAATATAAGACCCCAGGATTTCATAGAATTTTTCAATAGGAGTGAGAACATCGATGAGTACAAAATAGAAAAAAAGATTTATATAAATTTCAAAATAGATACAAATATAAATAAAAGAAAAAACACCTTAGATCAATTTTTAACTAGAAAAGATATAACGTACAAGACAAATTTGTCACTAAGTGAATTTATAAGAGATATGTTTTGTCACAAATTCATTTTATCTCCAGAAGGTAAAGGGATCGATACTCATAGGTTTTGGGAGGCAGTTTATCTTGGATCTATTCCTATTATCGAGAAACACCATACATTTGGAGAATACTTAAAATTTTGTATTTCATATACTGATTCAGAAAATCTAAATGAAGAAATTAACAATCAGATGAGATTATTAAATCAAGATTTTCAAATGTTTTCGGAACTCCTTACAGTTTCTCACCTAGTGGATAAAATTAGAAAATTAAATATAAATAATGAGTTTTCTAAAGTACTAAATTATGGATTAAAAGAAAAAATTTTAAAAAAACTTCTCATTAGAAAATTTAAATCTTAATTATTATGAAAAAAAATAAGATACATTTTTTTACTTTTGGAGACAGTAATTTTAAGTTACAAAAAAAACACTTAATTAAACTTGCTGAACACTCAAATTTTTTTGACAAAATTTATTCATATTCTCCTAAAGATATTGACAAAAAATTTTATCAAGATTTTGAATTGGTGCTTAAGCAAAAAAGAGGAGCAGGCTATTGGCTTTGGAAATATTATTTTATTAATAAAATAATAGAAAATTCTAAAAGAG
>MDTD01153051.1_pt1 | contig 15312 bp, 11 predicted proteins | sample 811221 | NCBI WGS metagenome assembly MDTD01 (sample SAMN05326646, study PRJNA326480) | marine metagenome | isolation source: seawater | place: Pacific Ocean: South West | collected 2011
ACCAACGCTTTGCTTCGATGGCAGTCGCAGTCCCTGCCGTTGGCGTTTGGTGAGAATAGTTACGCGCGACATCTCGCAGTCATGGAAACTGCTGGATTGCATTGGCGTGAGGTGACCACAGCGGGTTTAGAAATGGATATCGACGAGCCAGCTGATCTCCAGCTTTTAGCGGATCACAGTGCAAGGCTGGGCAAACATACAGCTGCTTGGTGGCAGCGTTACGGTGATTGTTTGTTCAAGGACGCTACCCAAAAGGTGCTCTAAGACGTTAGAGTGGGGTGCATATGGGGGCAGTGCATATTGATAATAACGGGGCGCCGATGATTGTCGCGCTACCCGATGGGGGAGACGTGGTTGCCATGGGTGACGTGCGCAGCAGCCGCGCACGTGCCATTCGCGATCAACATTACTCCCGGAATGTGACTTTCAGTCCCAAGGTGTTTATTCCGGTCACGCAGCTGTGCAGGGATGTCTGTCACTACTGCACGTTTGCCAAGACACCTTCTCGGCTGCATGCGTTGTATCTCGAGCTAGATGACATCCTTGCCACGGTGCGAGAAGGGGCGGAAGCTGGGTGCCGCGAGGTATTGCTGACGCTGGGCGAGAAACCTGAGCTACGCTACCGCGCGGCGCGCGAGTGGCTCGAATCCCGCGGTCATTGCAGCACGGTCGATTACGTCGCCGCAGTGGCGCAGCGCATTCTCGAAGAAACTGGCCTGCTTCCTCATATCAACGCGGGCACACTGAGTCGGAGCGAGCTGCGACAACTCCGTTCGGTTTCGGCGTCTATGGGATTGATGTTGGAAAGTGGCGCGCCTCGGTTGTGTCAGCGAGGCGGCCCGCATTTTGGCTCGCCTGATAAAAAGCCGTTCCGCCGTTGGCTGACACTGGCGCGAGCCGGCGCTTTGCGTGTACCGATGACAACCGGACTGCTGGTGGGAATTGGCGAGACGAGAGAGGAGCGGCTTCGTGACTTGGAGGACATTCGGCGTTTGCATGAGCGTTATGGGCACATTCAGGAAGTGATTATCCAGAACTTTTGCCCCAAGCCCGGGACGCTGATGGCCGAGGCAGATCAGGCCAGTCTGAAGGAATTGCTGTGGACGGTAGTGCAGGCCCGTTTGCTCCTACCGCCGGAGATAAGCATTCAGGCTCCTCCGAATCTCAGCCCTGGCCAGCTCGGTCAGTTGATTGATGCAGGCATTAACGATTGGGGTGGCGTGTCGCCAGTGACACCGGATTATGTGAACCCTGAGGCGCCGTGGCCGAGTCTTACTGCACTGCGTGCTGCTACGCAGGCCAAGGACAAGCGCCTTGTGTCAAGGCTCACGGTGTATCCGCAGTATCTGCAATCCCCTCAATGGATCGATTCTCGGGTGCGACGGTATGTTCTGCAGTGGGCAGATGCTGAAGGCTTCGTGCGCGGTGACGATTGGCGTGCCGGTGTGTCCACCCGTCCGCCAGCACAATTAAAAAAACCGCTCGGGCGAGTCGATACCGGCATTGCCGGTATACTGGATGCTTGCCTGCGCGATCAGGCGATTGACGAGACGGCGACACTGGCCCTCTTTAGTGCCCGCGATGCTGACATGGAGGCTGTGTGCCAGGCCGCTGACGAGCTGCGACAAAGTCAGGTAGGTGATGCCGTCACGTATGTGGTGAATCGCAACATCAATTACACCAACGTTTGTCAGTACAGCTGCCGCTTTTGTGCTTTCTCCAAGGGAGGGGGTGAAGTGGCGGCGGATCGCGCGGCTTACGATCTAGACGCCGAAGAGTTACATAGCAGGGTCATTGAGGCCGCCGAGATGGGCGCGACGGAGGTTTGTTTGCAGGGTGGGATTCACCCTGATTATACCGGACAAACCTATGTCGATATTGTGCAAACCGTTAGACGGGCTGCGCCGCGAATGCACATTCACGCTTTTTCACCCCTTGAGATCGATCAGGGCGCTAAGACCCTAGGCATGCCCGTCGATGAATATCTCGGACTGTTAAAGACGTCGGGATTAGACTCGTTACCGGGTACAGCGGCTGAGGTGCTTGATGCCGGCGTGCGGCGCGTTTTGTGTCCTGATAAGGTCTCGACAGATCGATGGTTGGAGATTATGGCTGCGGCTCATAAGCAGGGATTGTTCAGCACTGCCACGATTATGTTTGGGCATGTGGATAGCCCTGCTGCCTGGGTGCGTCATTGGCGGCGAATTATTGCATTACAAGAACAGACTGGTGGTTTCAGCGAGGTGGTGCCGCTGCCATTTGTGGCAGCGGGTGCGCCGATCTTTCGTAAGGGGGAGGCTAGGCCCGGGCCCACTTGGCGCGAGGCGCGCTTGATGCACGCAGTGACTCGTCTGATTGTAGGGCGGGTGATTCCTAATGTGCAGGCTTCGTGGGTTAAGCTGGGGCACCAAGGCGCAATTGAGATGCTCTCGGCAGGCGCAAACGACTTGGGTGGGGTGCTCATCAATGAGAGTATTACGCGCGCAGCGGGGGCGGCGCATGGTCAGATGTGGTCGGGTAAGGAAATGCGCGCTGCGATTAGCGGCTGCGGTCGTCATCCGCAGCAGCGCAATACCCGTTACGAGCCGGTGGAGGTGAGTATGCCAAGTTCACTAGCAACCATACCGCTGCATTGGGTCACTCCCACTCCTACACCGGCGGGACGGCGCGCAACGCCAAAAAATCGCGCTGTCATTTGATCTTTGGGGCTTGACCCTTTTTGGGGAATCTGGCTTGCTAGCAACAAGCAAGGTAACTCGGCATTGCCTGCGGTTGCGATGAAAAGGCCGCACTAAAATAACATCGCTAATCGACATTGCGTTTTGCTGAGTAGAGGGGACAGACATGGGCGATGAGTTGGCGGTTCGCATCGATCGACTTGAGTCGAGGTATGAGATCGAAGCGCTCGTGAGCAACTATTGCCATGGTTTCGACAAACGAGATTTTGCCCGCTTCCTGTCCATCTGGTGGGAGGAGTGCGTTTGGAAAATCGGTCCCCCTTTTGGTAATTTCAGTGGGCACGAAGGTATCCACAAAGCCATTCATCAAGTGCTGTGGCCTGCTTGGGCGCAATCGCAGCATGTTACGTCTAATTTGGTGCTGGAGTTCAGTGACGCAGATGATGCAAAAGGTATTTGCGACGTGGACTGTATGGGATTGCTAACTGACAGTGCTGAGGCGACTTTCGTCGGCGCGACTTACAAAGATCGTTACCAGCGTCGTGACGGCTGCTGGAAGATTCTCGAGAGGGAAGTCTCCATCCACTACTTCAATCCCTTCCCAGGTACGACATTGAGTGCTCCGGAGGCCAAATAATATTTAGAAGCCAATACGAGTTGCGGCGGCGGGTTCGACGGGCTGCCAAAGCGACTCACCCATTCAAAAAAAAGAGGTTTTTGCCATGAGAGAAATTTTAAGTAAACGGTTATTAAGTGCAGCGGTGCTGGCCGCCTCGACGGCGTTGCCCGTCGCGCCGGTGTTTGCGCAGAGTGGCGTTCTGGAGGAGGTGGTCGTCACCTCAAGGAAGCGAACGGAAAACCTCCAAGACGTTGGCTTTGCTGTCAGCGCATTGACCAGGAGCGAAATTGAAGGTCAGTTTGCGCGAGATATCACTGATCTCGCGAATATATCGCCCAATATTGTGATCGACGATACTGCCCAGGGCCCCGGAGGCGTGGCAGCCATCTTCATACGCGGTATTGGCGTTGCCGACGTTGAGAAGAACTTCGATCCGGCGGTAGCAGTCGTAGTCGATAATATGTTTATCGGCTCAAACGCGGGCAGTTTGTTGCGCAGCATTGATCTTGAAAGCATGGAGGTTCTGCGTGGGCCGCAGGGTACGTTGTTCGGACGGAACACGATTGGTGGCGCGATCAACATCACTCGCTCACGGCCGACCGGTGAGCTGGGCGGCAAGCTGCGTGTAGGCTATGAGAAATATGACACCTTCTATGCCGATGGTATTTTCAACTTCGGCGTAACCGACAACCTCGCAGTAAAATTATCCGTAGCAAAACGCGATCAGCAAGAAGGCTATTACGATAACGACTACGTCGGTCGCGATGTAGGCCGCAACGATTACCAGTCATTCGGTTTCAATGCTCTGTGGGCCCCAACAGATTCGCTTGAGATCGAATATACCGGGCAGTTCGAGGATACCGACCAAGACACTCCGCCGCTGTTGAATACGGGGCAAAATCGCCACCTGTTCTGCTCGGCCTATGGTTATTGCTCGCCGAGTCAGGACTCGACCATTACGGGCAGTCGTTACAAGACGGCAAATGTGGGTTACATACCGCCCGACCCCGGTGGCGCTGCTTTTGCGGCCTCATCACCTGATCAGGCCCGAGAGGCGGAAATGCTAGCAACCTTCGATGCTGACACGCATATCATTGAGGCGCGTTGGCAGGCAACGGATTCCATCAAGATCGACTACATCTTCGGCTCTTATGAATCTGATGAGACGATTATTTCGAACTGGGACGGCACGCCCGAATTCCTCTACGGTACTGACAGGCCGGCTACTTATGAGCAGACCACCCATGAGATTCGCCTTTCGTGGGATAACGGCGGTTCGATCAATGCGGTTGTGGGCGGCTACTTATGGGATTCAGAGTATGAGATCCCGCTCCGCAGTTGGGTTGGATTTGTTGTGCCGGGCACTATCCTGGACCTGCTGCAAAACTCTCGTCAGGAAAGTGAGTCTCAGGCCGTGTTTGCCGACGTCGACTGGCGTGTCTCTGACAACCTGACGCTGAACTTTGGCGGTCGTTACACCAAGGACGATAAAGAGACCTTCCAGACCGGCATGGTGAACGCGACGAACGAAGAGTCTTGGAGTGAGTTCACTCCCAGAGCTGGGCTCCGCTACCAGTTCTCCGACAGCCTAATGGCATTTGCAACTTACTCCACGGGCTACCGGGCAGGTGGTTTTAACGGCCGCGTTAATTCGGTAGAGGAGGCTACGCAGCCCTACGACCCCGAGACGGTCAACAACTTCGAAGTTGGTATCAAGTCAGAGTGGATGGACAGCCGTCTCCGATTCAACGCGTCCTACTTTGTCATGGATTACGAGGACAAGCAGGAGGAACTGCAGTTGCCGTCCGATACTGGTACCGGCCAGAAAACTGTGGTGACCAATGCTTCCGAGGCGACAATACAAGGACTCGAACTCGAACTGCAGGCGCTGATTGGTGAAGGGCTGTCCATCCGGGCAAATGTGGGGTGGCTCGATACGGAGTACGACAATTTTCAGTACACCGATGCCGTTTCTTCAGAGACAGTGGACCTCAGCTATCTTGAGTTCCGCCGAGCGCCAGACATGACGGCGACAATCGATGCTACTTATGAGTGGGACACTGCATATGGCCGTGCCTGGATTCGCGGTGCGTATCACTACCTAGGTGAGCACTGGGTTAATGTGACGAATTCACCAGAGCTTGAGAACGATGATCAGGGTTTGCTGGACGCATCTGTGAACTTCGAGATGAGCAATTGGCGCTTCGCTCTGTTCGGCCGAAATCTGTCGGATGAAGATGGTTACACCCATGGCTACGACGTGGCAGGACTCTGGTCTTATGCGGCGGTCAGAGCGCCACGTACCTTTGGTGTTGAGGCCATTTATGAGTTCGGCAACTGAGTGTTATTGCCGCTGACCGTGAAAAAAGAAGGTTGATTCGGGCCCGCTCTTGAGCGGGCCCAGATTTTTAAGGAGGTAGAAGTGAGTCGACGGCTGGAAGGAAGGGTCGCGGTGATCACAGGTGCGGCTAGTGGTATTGGCGCGGCTACGGCAAAGACTTTTATAGAGCAGGGGGCCCGTGTCGTGCTAGGAGACATTCAGGAGGATGCCGGCGCGAGTCTTGCCGCAACGCTGGGTGGGGCAAGACACGCTATCTTTCGCCACTGTAATGTCACGGTGGAGGCTGAGGTAGAGGCCCTAGTAGAGGCAGCCGTATCCGAGTTTGGGCAGATCGATGTAATGTTTAATTGCGCAGGCATAGTGGGTGCTGTGGGGCCTATGTCGACGATGCCGGCTGACGAGTGGAAACTCACGATCGATATTATGGTCCATGGTGTTTTTTACGGCATGAAGCACGCCAGCCGACACATGAAAGTGGCTGGTAAGGGTTCTATTATCAGCATGTCCAGCACCGCGGGTGTCATGGGAGGATTGGGTCCCCATGCCTATACCGCTGCGAAGCATGCAGTAGTGGGTATGACGAAAAACCTCGCGGCCGAGGTGGGTAGATTTGGCGTCCGAGTGAATTGTATTGCGCCCTCTGGTATGGCAACCCCTATGGTGGCAGACGTGATGACCGGGGACCATCAAAAACTGGATGAGACGATTGCGGCACTTGCCGACGCGTCGCCCTTGAAAGGGCGAGCGGGATTGGCACAGGATGTGGCAAATGCTGCTATGTGGTTGGCCAGCGAGGAATCAGGCTACACCAGCGGCATGACGCTGACAGTGGATGCAGGCTATACAACCGGTTCTAGGGTAGAGCCGCCCGCCTTTGCCGAGTATCAGCCAATGATTCGTGAGGCCGGGCGCTCGGGCATCGACTGATTACTCAGTCGGGCAAACTGAAGACAAACAGCCCCTGTCCGTCTGGGGGCTGATAAATATCAGGGAAGATAACCGCGGTCAGCGCCCGGAACACGCCAATACCTGCCGGTACGGCCACATACTGCTTCGTGTCAGCCTCGAAGGTTATAGGGTACCCATGCGCTGGCGCGGGCAAACGGGTAGACCAGCGAACCTCTCCTGTTTCGGTATCAAAGGCCTGAAAGCGACGATCGAGATCGCCAATAAAGAGCAGCCCGCCGTCAGTCGATAGCGCGCCGCTCAGGAACAGCGCCTCCTGTTCGACGCGCCACTTTACTTCCATCGTGCGCACATCAATCGCGAGCAGTGAACCGACTTTTCCCTCTTTACCGGGCATCGGATAGGTCGCTACATCGGCACCATAGCCACCACCACCCGGACCTAGATCCACCTCTCGAGGTGTCATATCCGAGCACAGCTGGTGAACGGGCACGAACAGCAGATTATGGCTGGCATCGAAAGTGGCTGATTGCCAGTTGTGGCCACCGTAGATGCCCGGACAGGCTGTGTAAGTATCGCCGATGCCGGCGGTGGCTATGTCTTGTCTGTAGGTGAGTTCACCAGTGCTACGATCCACCTCGAAGATCGTTTGATCCATGGTGTCGAGAAGGTCAATGTAATCGCCTGTGGCGCGATTTAGCTTCCACAAGATGCCATCTTTACCCATGGTAAGTAGCGCCGGCGTGGTATCAATGTCTGCCAGAATGCGTTCGAAGCCCACCTCCATGTCGATGGTCTCACCGGGGATATGCTGAAAATGCCAAACCAATTCTCCGGTCTTAGGGCGCAGTGCAAGGGTAGAATTGGTGTAAAGAGCCGCGTCATCCACTGACATCCCTCTGCTGGGGGCAGCCCAAGGTTTGGGTTGAGATGTGCCAAAGTATACGAGGTCCAGATTAGGGTCGTAAGTGCCCGCAATCCAGACGTCGCCACCGCCACGCCTGTCGGGGTCTACATCGCCCCAAGTGGCGTACTCGGGCGTGCCGGGCAGCGCCAGCGTCGAGGTGCGCCACAGCTCCTTACCCGTCTCGGGGTCATGGCCAGTGATAAAGCAACCAGACTGGGTAAAGAGCTCACAACCATTGATACCGCTTACCACAACGTCATTTGCCACAATGGGTCCGGCACTGTGCGTGAAAGCCTCGCGATAGTCGGCTTTTTGCGTGCGCCACAGTTGGCGTCCGGTCCGTGCATCAATGGCCACCAGCGCCGCGTCGTAGGTCGCGAGGAACAAGCGGTCCTGCCAGATCGCGATATTTCGCGTCGGACCGCCCAGCATTTTTGAGGCGGCAGGGAACGGGTACTGATATTCCCAAATGAGATCCCCTGACGCAGCATCAATAGCCTGAATCTTGTTATGCGGGTGCGTCAGAAACATTACTCCGTCTCTGACAAGTGGTGTGGGTTGATTGCTGCCGCTGTGCATGGCCATGGACCAGCTTAGGCTGAGTTGGCCGACGTTCTCCCCTGTGATCTGTGTCAGTGGGCTGTGACTGTGGCCGTCAGGCGTGCGACGCCAGTTCAGCCAGTCTTTTGGTGCCGGTGCATTAAGTTCTTCTGTGGTTACTGGGCGGAACAGATCAGCTGTCCGCATGATGTAGGTGCCCGCGTTGCGGGCCAGATCCATGACGCTGCTCGCGCCAGAGAACTCGACGGCGTCAGGTGTGTCGAGCTCGATAGTCTGGAGGTCAGTAACCGTTCTTTTGAGGCGTGCGTCGTCAGTGATAGAGGACTGGCTAATCACATATTCCGTGATGGCGGTGTGTTGCGCAACCGATAAGGAGCCGGCAGTACCGGGCGGCATTTCCTGTATTTGATAAGCCGACAGATCCGACGCAGTCTGATCAGACCACTTCTCGCTGAAAGCGGGTCCGGTCAGAGCAGAGCCGTGCGCGGAGCCTCTCAGTGTCGCCGAATGACAGGTCGCGCAGTGCTCAGCATACAGCGCCTCACCGGAATTTGCGCCCGACGTAGATGACGCGGACACAATAAAACTCGCACAAATTGATGACATAAGTTGCTTGCGCTTGCCCATGACAATCCCCCGGGTTGTCGTCGGTGCCGATCCTAGAGAACATCGGCGCATGTGCCGGCTTCCCGCTGTACGTCGCGGGGCTAGCTGGCCAAGAAGTGGCCGTATTTCTTAAGGGCTTTTTCTTTCATTGTCGGCGAATGATAGCTCGGGAACAAGGCGTCGTGGGCGGAATGATGCCGCAGCACAGCTTTGGCGACCGCTACTTTATGCACCTCTGTTGGCCCGTCCACGACGCCCAACTCCGGGATGTTCGCCCACATGGTCGCGAGAGGCGTCTCGTCTGAGCTGCCCAGGCTCCCGTGCAAGTGCATTGCACGAGATACAATCTCGACCAGTACCTTCGGTGTAGCCGCTTTAATGGCGGCGATCTCTTTGCGTACCTCTCGGTTGTACTCCTTATGTTTGTCGATTAGCCAGGCGGTGTAGAGAACATGCAGCCTGTACTGCATCATCATCGTGTAGGCATCGGCGATCTTTTCTTGGGTCATTTGCTTATCGGCGAGCAATTCCCCTTTAGTGCGGCGGCTCAACGCGCGTTCGCACATCATATCAATGGCCTTGCGGATGACGCCTACCGTTCGCATGGCGTGATGAACACGACCGCCACCGAGTCGGGTTTGTGCGACGAGAAAACCCTGTCCCTCATTGCCTAGCAGATTGTCTGCAGGAACGCGGCAATCCGTGAAGGAAATGTAGGCGTGGACGCCATCTCCTTGCTCAACATAGGGTCCGACTGCGGAGTTGCGGATGATTTCCATGCCTCGCGTACCTTGCTCAACAAGGAAGATCGAGGCCCCCTCATGGATTGGAACGCCTGCGTTGGTGACAACCATGACAAGTAAGAATTCTGAGAATCGGGCATGTGAGGCAAACCACTTCTCTCCGTTGATGACCCAGTCGTCTCCATCGCGTGTTGCCGTGCACAAGAACTCACCGGGATCCGCACCGGCTTGCGGTTCGGTCATCGAATAGCATGAGGCGATCTCGGCATTGAGCAGGGGTTTAAGATATTTTTCTTTCTGCTCCGCGGTCCCGAACTTGGCAAGAATTTCCGCGTTACCGGAGTCAGGTGCCTGGCAGCCAAACACGCTCGGTCCAAAGCGGCTGCGCCCGAGGATCTCGTTCATCAGTCCCAGACTGACCTGACCGTATCCTTGGCCACCCAGCTCAGGCTCCAGATGGCAAGCCCACAGGCGCTTCTCCTTCACGATTTCGCGAAGCGGAGCCATCGCTGCGAAAGCTGGCGATTTGGGGTCCCAAGGGTCGCCCGGCTCACGGAAAACCAGATCCAAGGGTTCGATCTCTTCTCGGGTAAACTCGTCGATCCAGTCCAGTGACGCTTGAAAGTCAGAGTCTGTTTCAAATGACCACACGCCGCTACCTCCTGAGGGATTCGGGCTTAAAAAAAGAATCTGAGGCCGCGCACAGGCTTGCCAAATCAGGTCGACAGTTTAGACTTGCTAGACGCAAACAAGCAACGAAACCGATAAGAAAGTCAGAGATTTGCGGCGCTTCGCGGGCGTAAAACTGGGAGTTTAAATGGCAGCTGACGCAAAAGTTTGGGTCGTGACGGGGGCGTCGCGGGGGATCGGTGCGGCCATAGCTGCCGTTGCTGCCGAGTCAGGTCATCACGTCGCGCTCATTGCACGTGGTGAGTCAGTGTTAAGCGTCGCAGGCGCGCTAGGTGAATCAGCATCGGGCTGGCAATGCGATGTCGCAAACGGTGAATCTGTTGCCTCAACCGTTGAGCAGATTGCGGAACGGTATGGGCACCTTGATGTGGTGGTCAACAACGCTGGGGTGCACCGTGGCGGCAAAGTTCAGCGTCTCACTGACGATGCGTGGCAAGAGGTGTTACAAGTGAATTTGAGTGGCGCCATGAGCATGACCCGGTCTGCACTCCCATACATGGACTCAGGCGGGGCCATCATTAATGTTGGCGCAGTGGTCGGGTTTCGGGGTTTTCCGGGTGACGCGGCCTACGCTTCGTCGAAGGCCGGCGTGTCAGGGCTTACCAAAGCGCTGGCGATCGAGTTGGCGCCCAAGGCGATCACTGCCAACTTGGTCATCCCAGGCTTGGTGTTAACCGAGATGACTTCGGAGTTGAGTGAGAGTGCACTGGATAAAATGACTCAGCAAATCCCGCTCCGACGCTTTGCGGGGGAGCGTGAAATCGCTGAAGTGGTCTATTGGGTTGCGCAGAGCCGCTATATGACGGGGGCCTGTGTGCCCGTCGACGGCGGTCTGCTGTCCAGCTTCGGTGTGATGTGATGAGCGTTGAGTCGACGCAACAGGTTGCAACGTGGCTTCAAAAAAATCTGGATTGGAAAGCGGCTGAATTTGTATCGGCTCTGAGCGGCGGAAATTCCAATCTCACCTGGCGATTCCGTGACGGAGATCGGGCATGCGTCGTAAGAACGCCGCCGGCTAACGATATATCGCCCACCTCGGCCCGGGGAATACAGCGCGAGGCGCAAATTTTGACGGCCATTGCGGATTTCCCGGTCCGAGCGCCGGCGGTATTGGGCTGGTGTGACGACGAGACGGTCATTGGTCGGCCGTTCCTGGTTCAGGAGTGGATCAACGGCGTGGCGATTACAGATCAGTTGCCTGACGCCTATGCGGAAGATCAGGGAGCAGCGAGTAGGCTGGGTGAGAATCTGGTTGATCAGTTGGCGGCTTTGCATTCTGTGCCGGCCGACTTGCCCGCACTGCAGAAACTAGGACACCCCGAGCGCTTTCTAGAACGGCAAATTGAGCGCTGGCTGGGTGTGCGAGGCGAAAATGCCGTGCGCGACCTCCCTGAGTTATTTGCTTTGGGTGAATGGCTCGGGCGCAGTGTGCCGCCCACGATGACCCCCGGCGTGATTCACGGCGATTACCACCTCGATAATACTCTGGCATCGCTGGAGCGCCCGGAGATTTTGGCCATCATTGATTGGGAATTAGCGACGGTAGGTGACTGTCACATGGATTTGGCGCTGATGCTCATGTTCTGGGGCGACTACCGAACGCAAGATCCACCCGCTTTCCAGGCGCTGCAGGCAGTCTCCCGTGGCGCCTGCACGGTTAGCCGGAGAGAGCTTGCTGGTCGATGGGCCGAGACGCTAGGTCGCCCTCTACATCACATGAATTTCTACATGGCGCTGGCATTTTGGCGGCTGGCTGCCATCATCGAAGGCGCCTATGGACTGTATGTCGAAGGTAAGCTCGATTCTGACTACGCACGCGGACTTGAGTACGACGTCCCTGCACTGCTGGCCGAGGCCAAGGCCGCCGCGGCTGGGGATTGGTAGCCAAAATGCTGAGTACCATGATGAACACGCCGCTAGGGGTGAGGACGCTACACCGGTTCGGAGCGCGGCATTTCAGCACCAGTCGCGTGGGTGACTACGATGGTGAGCAAATTCACTGGCGTAGTTATGCGGAAATTGACTCGAACAGTGCGCGTGTTGCAAACGGTTTGACACGCCTGGGCATTTTGCCCGGGGACCGTGTCGCCACATTCATGTGGAACAGCAGCCAGCACCTTGAAATGTATCTGGCAGTGCCGTCACTTGGCGCGGTGTTGCATACCGTAAATTGTAGGCTCTCTGCAGAGCACATCGCTTACATCATTAATCATGCTGCCGACCGATTTGTGATTCTCGACGCGCGATTGATCGACATCTTTCTGCCGGTCCTGCCACTTATTCCCGATGTCGAGCATGTGATTGTGTCGGGAACAGGCTGCGACGTTGCCGCGCTGAATGATCCACGCGCCGTATCACACGAGTCATTGTTGCGCGGTGCGGAACAGGATTTCCCGTGGCCCGATCCCGACGAGAATGCGGCTGCGGGTATTTGCTATACGAGTGGCACCACAGGTAACCCAAAGGGCGTGGCCTACAGTCAGAAAACCACCTACCTGCACGCGCTGGCCTCACGGTCTGTGGACAGCTTTGCGGTGCGAGAGCGGGACGTGATTCTGATGTTGCCATCAATGTTCCACGCCAACGCCTGGGGCTTTCCGTATAGCGGTTGGATGTCGGGGGCTGACATGGTCATGCCCGGTCCGCATCTGCAGGGACCTCATTTGCGCGCCATGATCGAGTTCGCCCGGCCGACGCTGACCGCGATGGTGCCTACCCTATTGGGTGACCTCCTGCTGGCGGATGAGCGCGCGCCTCTGGATTTGTCCTGTTTTCGAGCCATCGTATCGGGAGGGTCTGCCGTACCGTCGTCCATGATTGAAGCGGTTCAGGACCGTTGGGGTGTACCCGTGATTCAGGGTTGGGGTATGACGGAGACAAGCCCGATGTGCGTCTTGTCGCACCCCCCCAAGGATCTCAGTGGTGAGACAGAGACCTATTGGCGACTGAAAAGTGGTCGACCTGTCCCTGGCATCGAAGTGCGGGTGATGGATGATGAAGGACGCTGCTTGGAGCAAGATGGCACGACAGTGGGTGAGCTGCAGTTAAAAGGTGCGTGGGTGACAGGTAGTTATATCAACGAGGATAGCGACGCCTTTACCGAGGATGGTTGGTTGCGTACGGGCGATGTTGGTACGGTCGATGCGCGGGGCTATGTGCAGCTCACGGACCGCACCAAGGATGTGATCAAGTCAGGTGGCGAGTGGATTTCCTCTGTAGACCTTGAGGATATGTTGCTGAAACACGAGAGTGTGGCAGAGGTCGCGGTGGTAGCGGTCGACGATACGCGTTGGCAAGAACGCCCGCTGGCTATTGTGCGCAGCAAAGTAAACTGCGAAGGTGAGTCGTTGCCTGAGCAGTTACGCTTATTTTTGGTTGATAAGGTGGCGAAATTTTGGATACCTGAATACTGGGCCATCGTGGACGAAATTCCCAAAACCAGCGTTGGAAAAATAGATAAAAAATTGCTCCGGGAAGAAGTTGCGGCTGGAAGCCTCGCGATACAAAAAATCCGGGGTTTGGAGAAATAAATGACTGACGCCGTAATTACCGGGTCGCCGGCGGGCAATACTCAAGCCGAGCGAACGGCGCTATCAGATCAGCGGATGTTCGAGGTGGCGATCGAGTTGGTGAATGAGCGCGGCACTGCCAAGACGACGTTAAAAGATATCGGCGAGGGTGCGGGTTACAGCCGCGGTCTCGCAAGCTACCGGTTCGGTTCGAAAGACGGTCTGTGGATGGAGCTGTTTGCGCGATTCGATGACATCTGGAAGGCGCATCTCTCCCAATATCTGGCTGGCAAGCAAGGCCTCTCGGCGCTCGAGGCAGCTATTCAGGCGCAGCGGGATATCTTTACTCAAGAGTCTGGTTACCTGCGAGCTATGTATATTCTCTGGTACGAATCATTGGGCCGAGAATCGGATATTCGCGCCAGTCTGGCCAGCCACCACGTGATTTATCGCCGCGATGTTCAGCGATGGATCGAGCAGGGGCAGACAGCTGGAGAGGTCAGGGCGGACGTTGATCCGACGCTTTTCGCCACGGGGTATTGTTCGACTATGTTTGGCACGATCTATCAGTGGGTAGTAGCCCCAGATGCAATTGACCTCGAGGCATTTTTTGAGCACTTCGCTGCGACGGTAACGGTGGCGATTACCTAAAAAAGGGGCGACGAACGATGGCAAGGCTGGAAGTAGACGGTAAAAAGAGTTTTTATTACGAGGATTTAGGCGGCGAAGGTCGCCCCCTGGTGCTGATTCACGGCTGGGGTATGGACAATCGCTGCTGGGATGGCGTGATCCTGCCACTGCAGGCAGCGGGTCACAGGGTGATTACCATGGATCACCGCGGCTGTGGCCGATCAGACCACGATTTTGCGGACCTGAGTATCGCGGCCATTGCTGGAGATGTGGTGTCTCTGGTCGCGCACCTTGGTCTCTCTGACATAGTGGTCAATGGCTGGTCTCTTGGTGGTGCTGTGGCGACCCATGCCGCCAGCTTGTTGGGGGATCGGTGCGCCGGGCTGGTGTTGACTGCCGGGGCAAGCCCGATTTATACCCAGAAACCGGATCTGCAAATCGGCGGTATGCCTGAGGAGGTCGAGGGCAATGTCGCAGCAATGAATGATGATCGCGTGAATTTTTTGAACATGTTGGCCACAGCGATCTGTGCCAAACCGCCGACGGATGCCGTACTGGCCTCCATGGCCGGGGCTTTTTTGAATTCCAGCGCCAGAGCGTCAGCGACGCTGGCGGAGCTCGCGCATCTTGACCAGCGGGAGATGATGATGGCGTTGGATGTTCCGCTACTATCATTTATCTGTGGTAGGGATGGTTTCGTTGCGCCCGATATTTCCCGCTGGGTGGCAGAGAACCATCCAAGGGCAACAGGCGTAGAGTTTCCCGAGAGTGGTCACGCTCCTTTTATCGAAGAGAAGGAGGGATATCTCGCCGCGCTAAACGATTTTGTGAACGGCCTCTGAGAGGGTAACGCGATGGCATCTAACGTAGATTTTGGTCTCTGGTACGACTTCCGAAATCCAGAGCCTTGGCAGATAGACTTTGAACAGTTTTATTCGGAGCGGCTGAATCAGATTTCCCGGGCCGAGACGATGGGTTTCGACTCGGTCTGGTTAACCGAGCACCACTTTTGTGATGACGGCTACACGCCGTCTCCATTAGTTATACATGCGGCCATCGCGGCACAGACGGAGCGGATGCGCCTTGGCACCAACCTCATGCTTCTGCCACTGGCCGATCCCG
>MDTD01164506.1_pt1 | contig 15308 bp, 9 predicted proteins | sample 811221 | NCBI WGS metagenome assembly MDTD01 (sample SAMN05326646, study PRJNA326480) | marine metagenome | isolation source: seawater | place: Pacific Ocean: South West | collected 2011
CGATTCTGGAACGTCATCCAGCTTGAAGCGATCATAAGCCAGCCATTCGAAAAACTGCGATTGGTGACACGCCATCAGCTCAACTTTTCGATCTATAACATCATCGACCATCACCGCTATTGATGGTTTGAAAATATTAGGACTGGTAAACTCATCATATGTCATAAGAATAACTGGCGCTTTTTTAGAAACCGGGAACTGCGGAAGATATTTCGGAGCTGATACCAGATAAGATGCATCTTGAGCCAATTGCGCTGCGGCCCGGTGATCAGGATGATAATCCCATGGACGAAATGTGAACAACACATCCGGAGCAAATTCCCGAATCTGCCCGATCAAATGTTCCCGGTTTGTCAGGTTAATTTCCAAATGACCATCGGGAATATTCCATATTTCATAAGCATCCAATCCTGCAAGCTCTGCGCTATTTTGGGCTTCAGCCTTACGACGAGCTGCCAGTTCGGATCCTGCCATCTCATAATGACCTGCACTGCCGTCTGTAAGGCAGATTATTTTTACTTCATGCCCGTTTTTTGTCAATTTTAGCAATGTTCCTCCCATCCTTAACTCCATATCGTCAGGATGTGCACAGACAATTAAATATTTCTTTTTTTGCATTAGTTTACATTCCTCAAATGAATTTTTATGATACTCATGGGCTGTAGTCCCGCAGGAGGTCGTATTCTTATTTCATTTTTATCAAGTAATTCAGTTCCCCAATGCGTAATAAGAGGAACCTCCTGTCCATCCGTAAGCACTGTAATTTCTTTGATTTGACCATTCAATTCAGGGAGAATTATATCCCCTATAGGAGGAGTAAATAGATGCATATATATAACATCATCTTTCTGAGTATAAATTAAACCATAAGGGGCTTTATGTTGGGACATACACGCCTGATGAATAGCTTCTGTTCCGCTTTTCATCCACTTTGAGAGTTGGTGCAGTATATTTACGCTTTCTCCCGGAATATTCCCCTGCGCATCCGGCCCAATATTTAGAAGCAGGTTCCCATTCAAGCTAACACATTTTATGAGTGCCTCTAAAATGCTCCTTGAGGATTTGAATGCTTTGTCGTCCGAGCAATATCCCCAATTGGAATTCATCGTTGCACAAGTTTCCCAGTCATAAGTATTGCCATTTATTTTTACCTGTTGGCTGGGAACGGACACTTCAGGCGTACAGTAATCCCAAAGAACATTTTCACCTTTTTCATAGGTCAAGCGGTCATTGACTATTATTTCAGGTTGAAGCTCATACACTAGCTTCAACAATTTTTCAGATTCCCACTCGGAAGATGTTTTGTATTTAGATGTATAATCAAAAAACAGCAAATCTACCTTACCATATTCTGTCAGCAACTGACGAATTGAATTATATAGATACTCACGATAGATATTTATGTCCCGTTCATTGAAATCACTCTTCCCGTCCCCCCAGGCCGGATGTTCCGGGTCAGGAATAAAATGCGCGTGTCGCCAGTCAACAAGACTGTGATAAAAGCCTATTTTTAGTCCCCGATTTCGAAACGAATTTACCAACTCATCAGTGACGTCCCTACCATAAGGAGTACGGGTAATCTTAAAATCGGTATATTTGCTATCAAACATACAGAAGCCATCATGATGCTTGGTCGTAAACACCACGTAACGCATTCCAGCATTCCAGGCCAGTTCAGCCCAATATTCGGGATCAAAATCAACCGGATTGAAACAGTCCGCAAACTGTTCATAATAATCGTAGTCCCATTTATTATTAAACATTGCCCACTCTCCCTTACCAGGCACTGCATAAATTCCCCAGTGGATAAATAAGCCGAAACGGGCATCACGGAACCATTGCATCTTGTCGCTTGATGTTTTTAACATAATTTGTTCCTGGTATCGTTTGCTGATTCATCATCAAGCAGGAAAGATACTGCCGGTTCAATCGCACTGGCAAAAATATGGTATCCCAGATCATTAGGATGTAAGCCATCCGGCATTATATCCGGAGAAATAGTTCCATCTGATGACAGGAATTTAATCCCAATGTTCAGAAAACTTATATCCGACTTACGGCACATTTGCTCAATAATCTCATTGACTTTTTGAACCTTAACTCTACATGGGTTATCCGGGGCAGGATTGAAGGGTAGCAAGCCAAGCAATAAGATTTTTGTTTTCGGAAGCTTTCGGCGAAGAGTAGAGCATACCGCTTCAATTCCTCTGGCAATATCTTCACTCTTATCACCAGCAAGGATGTTATTCACCCCAATTAGCAATACTGCCAATTTAGGTGAAATACCATCAACCGTTCCATTTTCAAGCCTCCATAACACATTTTGAGTTTTATCACGACCAAACCCCATATTGACTACTTGTCGATGTCCGTAATATTTCTCCCAGGTTTCCCCTCCCCTGATAAATCTTGCGACAGGCTTTCCGCCAAAGTAATGTGTTATGGAATCGCCAATAAATATCAGATCAACAGATTCTTTCGCGATTCGCCTTTTCACCTGTTCATGGCGTTCAAGCCAATTATATTCACCGGATTCATCCGCACTTGTATTCCGGGCTGGAGTTGTTGTAGCTATGTCCATAATGATATTCAACTCCTGATATAATTTCCCGTATACGGCAATGGATGAGAATTAACATTGAGCGCATTTAAGCGCATGCGGTGTTGTCCTAAACGACGACAAAAGTCCACAAAACTCCGCTCCTGATCCGCCGTCCATAAGGTTTCAGCCAAAGCGCAAGCTCGTGGAAATGCCATATATTCCACATGTGCCAAAGTACTCATATACTCCGTCCACAAGTTGCCCTGACCTCCAAGAATATGTTTTTGTTTTTCCTTGGGTATCCCTCTGAAATACGGATCGAACCGGTAAACCTTCTCGCAAGGCAAGTCGCCGTCAATCGCCAAAGGCTCTCGTTGAGGATCGGCCTGGTAAAAATCAAAATAGGTATATTGACACGGAGCCATTACCACGTCTACTCCTTTTTTTGCGGCCTCTATGCCAGCCTTTTCATTGTGCCAGCTCATTATCGCAGCACCTTTAGCAAGCCCTCCGTCCATTATTTCACTCCAACCGATCATTCTGCGTCCACGGGAGCAAATATACTCAGAAACCTCGTTGATAAACCAGCTTTGCAGTTCATCTTCATTTTGCAGTCCGCGTTCCAACATCAGTTGCTGAGCTTCACGGCTCAGTTGCCACTCTTCTTTGAGAGCCTCGTCTCCTCCTATGTGAATAAATTGTGATGGGAATAGATCAATGACTTCCTCAAGTACGTTTTTCATGAATTCCACCGTTGACTCACGGGCATTCAATATATGCTTGCTAATACCCCAAAGACAACGTAGACCAAGCTGGTTTTCAGGATGATTCCCAAGTTCCGGATATGCGGTAATCGCAGCCTGCATATGTCCGGGCATATCAATTTCAGGGATTATAGTAATGTGTCTTCTCGCTGCATAATCGACTATTAACTTTATATCTTCCTGTGAATAAAAACCTCCATGTGGAGTATCATCGTATTCTCTTGGGGGCTTTAAGTAATGGCCTATCAGAGTACGTTCCCGTACCGAACCCAACTGCGTAAGTTTTGGATATCTCTTTATTTCAACCCTCCACCCCTGATCATCCGTTAAGTGCATATGCAAAATATTGAATTTATGAAGGGCAAAAAGGTCTATTAACCGGCACACCTCATCAACAGTATAAAAATGCCGGGATACATCCAACATCATACCGCGCCAACGAAACTCCGGTTCGTCCTCAATTTCAACAGCAGGAAAACTCCATTCAATATTATCCTGCACTGAATCAGCGAATATCTGCACCGGGAAAAGCTGCCTGACAGTCTGAACAGCCCGTACCAGTCCAGTGACATTTTCAGCCCGAAGCTTCAAAATACCCTCGGAAACCTCAATGTTATGTTTTTCGATGACAAAACCGGAGTCGTCTTTGAAATTATTTCCGAATTCTACCAAAATAATATCACCTGATTCCGGTGACCGGTCTCTCTCAACTGGAAGTTCAAATCCAGTAGCAGGACGAAGATACTCAGCCAATATAGCGGCAACTTCTTTTGCGGCTTCACCGGATATAATCCTGCTGTCAGAGGTTAACTTGAAACTGCCGCACTTGGAAACGCACTTCCGCGGTTCCGGTATTAATGTAAATGTTTGCATTAGGTTTATTTCCTGGTTAAAATCATTTTATACAGGGCTGAACCGGCAGGAGAAAGGTCAATTTTGAGAACATCATTCATATTGCTGGTACATTCAATCTTCAACGCGGTCTCCATTACCCTATTTAGCGCAGGTAAAGACATTGCCAAAAGCATAGCTTTATTAGCTACTACCATAAATAACTCTATTAAAGTAAAAATTATTTTCACTGAATTCTTTTTCATGATTTATTCTCCATTTATTCCTTTACTTGCCTTAATATCCTTAATGCCATAATCAGCGTCTTCTTTCGAACAGATTTTATCAATAGCTTTAACCATTTCAGTATAAAAAATATTATAATCGCGATCCACATATTTAATATAGGGAGATTCATTAGCTGGTTCGGATATAGAAATAATGTCAAGATCATCCTGATATTTAATGTCCTCAGCTTCTATATTCTTCTGAAAATCAAAAGGGTCTGCTCCAACCATAATCAATAACTCAGGCAAAGTACCAGCTTTTTTGATTTTTGCCAAATACTCAGCAAATACTTTCGGCATATCCTCTTTTTCTCCTGGAATCGAATGGTAATCTAAAACGAGGCCATGTTCATGAGCAAAAAATTCGGCATTTTCGCGTGCCTTCCGAAAATTATTATGTTCAAAGTAGTCCTGGTCGCTGATCAACATCAGCTTTTTTAGTTTTTTGCTCAATGCATATTCAAGACAAACCTTCAGGGGCGAGTAGTTATCGCCTCCAATTCGATTATATTTCAAATCCGGGTAATCACCTTCCATAAAATTACCAAGGAATAAGACTGGATAAGACAGCGTCAAAGCTTTTTCTATTTCACGACGACAAAAACCCAAACCGACAACGAGAACGCAGTCAGGATAGCCAAATTTCTCCATCCGCTCAAGTTCCGTATCAAAACGCATGTGTGCGTCCTTTCCTGGAATAAACCTGACGAAAAAATCATATTTTTCCTTTACTGTAGGGAAATGCATAAACTCAGAAACTCGACGGACAAAGCTGTTGTCAGACGGAGTTCCGCCAAAGGCGAGGATCATCACCTCCTTGATATCCGGCTTTCTAGACGGGTGACAAACATAAACACCGTAACGCTCTTTGCGTTTGACCAGCCTTTTCCATTCAAGAATATCCAGCGCGGAAATGATCACTCGTTGTCCCACACCAAAATCATCCGCAAGCGCACGGGTACTCTTGAGCCTTTCTCCAGGCGACAGTTTGCCTTTGGCTATATGGTTCTCCAATAGCGCCGCTACTTGACTTGATTTGATTTTAGATTCACTAAACATAATACTTCCATCCTAATATGCTGCTTTATGCTGCTTCATTTACTATAAAATACATCAGATTGCATCAGATTGCAAGTTAATAATTAAAAAATATTTTTCTCATAAGGTAAATTTTTTACTCTCTGATGAAGCAAAGCTCTATCAGTAAGCTTCTGGCTTGCAGCAACGCGCATGCCCCCCAAAACTCAATCGGCATTAAGATTCAATGTAGCCATAGGTTATTTTTCTCCTTTGGATTAACTTGGAACTTTAAAAACTTTTCACCCCTGGAATTCCTGCTTTTTACCTTTATTCCAATTTTTAAACTGGCCTGAAATAGTCCCAGACATGGCTATACTGCTTACAAGATCTGCCGTATTTAACCATTGTCGGCGATTGAAGGTTGATATCAGATGATCTGCTGACCGCTTTCCCGGTCTCAGAATCGGTCTGGATCAATTGCATTGCATACTACCTGCCGCAGTAATTGTTTAGGCTTTTCAGACTCCGGAGCGCGTCCCTCATGAAGTGGAAAGCAAAACTCATAACCCGGCGCGCCTTGCGATCATAAATAACCCAGCTGCGGCAAATCATTTTTTTACCCCCACGCCATGAACGCATCCCAGCGCTGTTATGTAGCCAGACGGCAACCTGTAGGCGCTAATGAAATCAAAGTCATTTGAGGATACAACCGGATTAGCCTGGGCTTCGATCCTGGCCGAGGCAGTCTGAGTGTTCAGTCCGAAGGCTTTGCCAGTGATGGGGTTGACCGATTCGCCGACTATGCATTCGGCATGGAATTTATCCAATCCTTCTAGCGTCAACATGTACGTAACCAACAATGACATAAACAAGACAATCCTCGTCGGCAACCGGCCCGGTCAAGAACATTCTAACCATTTTGCTGTTAAACAATTAAAAGAATTAAATTGTTCAGTTATATCACATCTATAGTTGTGATATACTCTCCTAATGCAAAACCAGCCGTCTTAACTATCTCAAATTGAAACAACATCACTTTGATTCAGTCTAATGGAATCGCGATATTCCATATGTTTTGGACATTTCTAAATCCCACAGACCATCAGCGGAGGCAAACATAAATTTAGGACACCTTTACTAAAAAGTTGTTGTGGACGTTCAAGACTTCCGAGTGTTATTTGTACGCCATCTGTATATTGTATTTTTTTCAACAATCTCTAAATTTAATTATCTTAAGAGAAAACCTGCAGCAATTATATCCTGCAGGTTTATTGTGCTTGATCTAAAACACTTTACACGGCAAAAACTAGGGACATATTATTAATTGCGGTCTTTGACTTTCCGTTCCTTCTTTAGAACACATTGTTACATCGTCTGTGGAGTTTGAATATATTCCGAAGCTAACACATCCAGACGCACGCTGAGACCTTACCCAACTGGTGACATCAACTTCAATCCAACTCCCGCTTTCCATTGCAATGGCTTTTGCTGTCTGATTTCCAAAAGATGGAGCATTTTCATAGGTTATGCAATCTTCCTCCCAGGTATCAGTAACTTCATATAAGAATAACTGCACTGGGACACTAAACATACTTTGACAGTATATCTTCAGTTTTGCGTGAGATATACTCTTTATACCATTCAAATCAAATTTAATATATGACCGACAATCAGAATCACCCAGGTTATCATTTGCAACTGTCATGTATGTGGATGACCCAAAGTTTAATTGGGAATCTATGCCATTTGCCACATAGGCGTCTTCATATGGAGTCAAAGCCATTGGGGCGTTGATTATTAGTTCCGGTTGCAGCTTAGGTTGTTCTTTTGAACAGAACGACACTCCATTTATTGTATCTTGATAAAGTGCTAGCCCAACCTGCATATTGGGTTGCTGTTGCATTACTTCAGAGCTAACATCCCAATCGTAATATTGTTCATCGGTGTCAATATAGCATGAACTCAATTCAGGACCAAGAGGTTGCATATTGTTATATGTTATGTTCGCTTCAGTCCATTCACATTGATAGGCATACGCAGATACATCTATTGCTCCATTCCAGAGTCCACCACAATATACTCTCAATTTTGCATTAGTCACTTGAGGCATTCCAGAAAGGTCAAATTTAAGAAATGACCTTATATCATCATTTTCTGCACACTTAACTGCAAGTAAACCATGTGAGCCGTAATTATTATCAGGACAAGCACTAGCTACAAACGCATCAGCTTGAGGAGAAAGGAAAAATCCTTCGTCAATCACCAATTCCGGTTTATTCTCCGACTCTTTCGATCGAAAAACCACTCCCAAGGCTTCATTTGTTGATAGTTCAAAACTTATATAATCATCCCCAAGCGCATTTCTCACATAATCGGTTACATCAAACTCAAAATATTGATTGATACTATCAATATTAACAGTAAAAAGTTTAGTTCCCATGCTTGACATATTTGAATAAGTAATCAAAGACTCAGCCCAGTCAGATGTATAAGCACAAACTGAAATATTTGTTGGAGTGCTCCATAGCCCCGCACAATAAAGTCGCAATTTAGCGTTGTTAACTTTATTTACACTACTTATAGGAAATTTTAACATTGATTTACGAGTTGTTGATGTTCCATATTTTACTATCAGGTTTGTACTCGAACCAAAGTTATCATCTGGAGTTGAAAACTGGACAAATGAATCATCAGTCGGATATATAACGGATGGAAAAGTTAGGATTAATTCTGGGGCTCTGGTATTGTTTTCTCGTGAGGCAATGACTACGCCATTTGCATCTTCACTATATAGACCGAAAGATATCTCACCAATCGAACACATTTCTCTTACATAGTCGGATACATCAATATCATAATATTTACTTGCTTCACTTATTGTTATTGTAGACAATTTGTTATCAAAAGATGGAGCGTTGTTATATGTTATAGTTTCTTCTTGCCAAGAAGATGACATTTTATATGCTGAAACCTGGCTTGCTCCATTCCAAAGGCCGTTGCAGTATATTCTTAATCTTGCATTTCTAATCTGCCTGAATTGGGGAATGTTAAATTTCACATAAGATTTACGATCTGTACTTCCTGATTGATTCTTCACAATTATGTACGTGTTTGAGCCATAGTTATTATCTGCATAGTCTCCGCTTTGTCCAAACGAATCAGCAGACGCATAAAAAGTAATTGGCTCATAACTCTTAGCAGCTTCGGCCTCAAGACCGACTGTCATGTTTATGTCTTGTGCATTATCGTAAATTAAGTTGATAGTTGCAATCATCGGCAATCCCGAGGGACTTTTTATATTCACTTGAGGAGTGGATGTCGATTCATCAATCATTACTAAAGCCGGGATGTTGCATTTTACAGTGAGGTTTGAGTGAAGCCTTATACTCCCTGGCTGGTGAAATACGATTTCAGACAGCAGTTGAGTATTATGTCGAACAGCTTGAATAGAAGTAGTATTAGAAATAACTTGTATTGGGCATGACGACGAGTAAGCCGATACCTCAGAAGCTGATTTGTTTGGAATGACAATATACTCATAAGACGAATTAGAAGGAGTAGTACCATGGTCAAACCACAAGGTAAATACCTCTTCACTAATAACAGATGTACTTTCAACTTGATTTATGCTATACCAGGAGCCTGATTGTGACTGATTTTTAATTTTTACATTTGCTCCTTCAGGAAAAACATAGCCGATATCATCATGTTGAACCCAACTCACTGAACTTAAAGAATGTTCTCCCGATGCCAAAGTATTACCATTTACTATCACAGCTCCATCGAGAAAGCATTGATTGACTGTTGTATTAATTGGCTGAGAGGCTGAGGAGGATATACCTGCCCCCAATGCGACCATTTCATCATCAAAGAAGAACCATGACTTTTGGCCTTGTGTATTTTCATAGTTTAAGTCCATGGTTGCAGCCCCGCAGCTTCCGTTTGAAACTCCTCCGACAAAAAGTGTAGACTGTCCTTCATCGCCACCAGCAACAAAGTATGGGTTGGTAACCCCAGGAAGCCTTGCCCAATCCCACACAGGCATAATATTGTAATATTCTGTCCCATCTAGGCTTATATATGTAACTCCCAACGACAACCATTTTCCCTTGAGATTTTCTGTATTTGCTGTCTCTGTTGCCACAGTATGAATGGAATCCATTTTTAGGGACATATAGTAGCTCTGTCTTACATGAGCAAGAAAATGACTTGATGGAAAGTATTTATTTCCAGTAATGGTGGTTGTAGCGCCATTTGTTATATGATTAACAAGATTATTTAATTCTGTGGCATGAGTAGAATCAAGAGTAGCTAAAGTGCTACATGCAGAACAAAATACAGTAGCAGTTTGATCAGCCCTTGATATCGTTCTTCCAAGAGTGCTGTAATTTAACATATTATTACGAATCATCCAGCTATAACCTTCAAGCATTGCCCTAGAAAGAAGTTGAATCTTATCTTGTCTCATTGCGAAGGAAGTACCTGCCAAAATAGAGGCAAGATAAGCATTATCAACAATGAATCCGACACCATAGCCTCCGTTGTATAACAATTTACCATGTTGAAAAAAACTATAATCAACTTGTAATCCTTCAGGATAGGTGAATGCAATGGTTTCTTCAATTTTATCTACTCCATATGTAATACCTGACGAGTTATTCTCTAATAGACCTTTCCATATAATCTGTTGCGCAAGCCATATTTTATTTTGTCCGGTCCAGTCGTCTACATCTTCTGCCATATCGTTAATTACTAGGGCCTTCTGGGCTTCTGATAACTGATTTTCCATTAGGAAGATAATAGCGGCTAAATTGATTTGTTTTCCTATGATATTATACCAAAGGTTGTCACTATAAGGAGCAATACTATACCAGTAGTCAAGTCCTAAAGAAATAGAATTGCATAATTCACTTGATTGATATAGTGTACTACTTGAATCTGAATATGCTGCAGACATGACCATTAAACGAGCTAAATGTTTTATTGGTTCCCATACTCCTATACTGTTATCTTGATAGTTAATATCATTCCAACTTCCATTTGTATTCTGTGAATTCTTCCAGCTTTCGGCAGAAGAATTATCAATTGAAGAAATGTAGTCATTTATTAATCTTACTTTTATGTCATCAATATCACCAGAATAACCAAAAGGACAAAGATGAATAAAAACTAATACGCAAGCCATCAATAACCATGAATGCTTCATTTCTAATACTCCCTCTATATTGTTATTAAATTTGCAACCCTTAAAACCTTAAAATTTTTTCTCCTATATTGTTTTGGGATTATAAACATAAACTTAACAAATCATCGACATGTGCTGTGGCCATACATTCAACAGTGTCAGCTGCTCCGTAGTATATTTTCACCTCTCCTGATTCCTCAAGAATCATTCCTCCCGGAAATACAACATTCCCACGAAATCCTTTCAATTCATAATCCATTTCCGGCTTGAGGAGAGGTTTGTCATAGATTCCGATTATTTCTGCGGGATTATCTAGATCAAGCAACATTATTCCCATGCAGTATTTTCGGTTCCAGTCGCCACTCCATGAATAAAATAGTTCCTCGGATTCGGTTACTGTGTGAAATGTAGTTAACCATCCTTTTTCTGTTTTAATTGGAGGAGCTCCAGGACCTATTTTGCTATTGCAGAACTGTAATCTTTTAGAACACAACAGGCGTTGCCAGTTCCCCCAATGGATCATATCCGGAGAGGACGAAATCCATATATCGCCATTATTACCATTGAATGGTCGTTCTAATCGGTAATATAAACCATTGATTTTGCTGGGGAACAATAGAACGTTACGATTATTTGGAGGGGTAACTGAAATTAATTCAAAATGTTCAAAATCATCAGTAATCGCGATTCCACAACGATTATCCTGAAATTTTGTATCAATGGCGAAGGTTATGTAACAGCGATCCTCTATTACTGTCAAGCGTGGGTCATAAATACGCCTAATTTCTTCATTTTCTAATTCTAAGGAAGGTTCTGTGTTGGGTTTCCAATGAATACCATCATAGCTATACGCAATTCCTATGTTCGAAGATGGAGCATGCAATGATCCTTTGCCTAATAAAAAATTATCAAACATTAATTTCGAATAATTATAGTCATTACGAAATGCCATAATATATCTCCCACGAAATTTAACAACCCCTGCATTAAATACTAAGTTAGAAGGATAATTTAAGTCGTTACTACTTAAAATTGGGTTATATTTGCTACGTATCAGTGGAGATTCAACAATAGTTTCCATAATTAGTAAAATCCTTTACATTCATAATTCTATTACAAGAGTATTCTTTTGTATTCAATTAATTTGAATCATTATACATTGCCTATATAACTGTATTTTAACATATTGAAGCTTATATATCAATACGCAAAGCAAAAAAAATACAACATTAGACTATTCAAGTGTATCCTAAAAATCAAAAAAAATGAATTATCAAAACAAGCATACCAGGCAAAAAAAACAAGTCCATCATCAACATAATCAACACATTGAGATAATCCAACTACCATAAAAAACGATTTGTAAAATTTTGCCGATATTAAAGTAAAATATAATTTGGCACAAATCCATAAACAACAAAAGATACACTTAAATGCATAAGTGTGAGTAGATTTTTCTATATTATTTTGCACAAGCACTTGCATTTTCTAGAATAACATAGTACACTTATATAGTGATTACACACAAATACACTTAGATACAGAAAGGCAGAAGATGTCTAACTTGGAACGAAAAGTTCAATATTTAGAAGTGGCGGAACAGCTCAGCGGCTGGATTCGAGAGAAAAAATTAAAGCCTGGCTCTCTGATCATTTCGCTTCGCAAAATATCCGAAATATACGGAGTTTCCCATACAACCGCCACCAACGCTGTCAAACATCTGGTAGCTGAAGGAGTATTATACCGGGAACATGGCAGTGGCACTTATGTTAAGAATAATGGCACTGAACTGAATATAGGTTGTATCATATCCTCACCCGTTCACGCAGAGAGGGACGCCGCGTTAATAATACGTCGAGAGTTACATGAGTGCAGTGCGAAGGCGATTGACTACTTAGCAAGTAATGGTTGTCGGGTTCGCCATATACCTTGTTTAGTTGTTTACGACAACAAAGAACTATCTGAATATATCAACAACCTTGATGGGCTGCTTATTTCCGGGATAGATGTAGTCTTGCAAAGATGTATTCATTTGCAGGATTTGAATATTCCGGTTGTGTTTTTTCATCACGAATTTGAATTTAATTACCCGTTCAGCCAGGTCTTGCCTGATCATTATGTTGCTATGCGACAGATTTTTAAAAAATTACGCCCCGAGGAGTATGAAAAGATTATAATCGTATATTATAATCACTTAAATAATATTACCCGACGAGACGCATTTGCTGCCTGCGCCGCTGAAGCTGGTTTCAAGAAAGAGCAGATAGAACTATGCGAAGTTGCAGGAGAGGCGTACCAGCATGGAATGAAGATTTCCGAGATACCAGGGCGCAAGTTCATATGTACATGCACTGCGTTGTTAACCACATCTATTTACGATGCCCTGCTTAGCAAAGGACAAAAAACGGGGCGGGACTTTGAATTGGTGGAATATGATAACTTTGAAGAATTGATTAATCCTGATTCTCCGCCGCATTTCACGGCAATTGACTACGCAAGGGAGATGGCGGCGCAGTTGGCAGCGGAACTACTCATTAAGGAGATTAGAGAAAAAAAGGAATATAAGCAAATAATAAAAGTTCCCACAAGGCTTGTAATTAGGGAAACAACAAAAAAAAATGAATAAAGAACAGTGAAAAAATATGCATAGCAGTACGATTATTTTGCTGAATAAAAATAAAATTCAATACAGGGAGCAGTAAGCCTATGAGAAAAAACGAGTTGAATGTTTTTAACAACCGGAATATTAACATATAACCTAAAGGAAGTAAATCATGAAAAAGCAAGTATCAATCTTTACACTCATCGAACTTCTCGTCGTTATCGCTATCATTGCAATCCTGGCTTCAATGCTGTTGCCGGCTTTAAACAATGCCAGGGCAACGGCGAAAAAGATTGCCTGCACAAATAATCTTAAGCAATTCGGCACTCGTGTAACAATGTATGCCGATGATAATGAAGGATTCGGCCCGAACGGGGTATATGATTATGGATATAGCCTTGCCTTTCAATATTGCAAAAGACTGAATAATGATAAATCTGTGGACCGTACAAACCTCGGCGGGCCATGGCTTTGTCCAACTGCCACTCCGGTTGAAGGTTGTATCTCATACACTACCTCGTATGGATTTACTACCGGAACCTATAATGTCATCGGAGGATATTCTTATAAAAATGAAGCGGGAACGACTTGGCTAACGCGTTCCCAAAGATACTGGCGAAGTAACAGAGTAATGGCGATGGAGCAAAAGTTATATAACTATAGCACGAGAGGAATTGCAGCGTGTAGTGCCACTACATATGGTAACGCAAACGCCTATCTCTCTTATCTGGCAAGCGGGTCTACTAATTTAAATTACACTCCGGGCTTTATGAATCATAATCAGTACGCCAACTTACTCTTTGGGGATGGACATGTTTCAACTTACAAGGCGGGAGTGCAATTTAACACCGATTGGACTTTGAAGTGAGTTTAGATTGCAATAGACAAGAACTTAATCTTGAATAAACGCAAATCTGAAATCACTCAAGAAAAGGAAGGTTATGAGAAAGAGAATTTTTTATGCAGTAACGATGCTGGTTCTGGGTGGAAAGCTTGGCGCTATCGCGCAGCCGGAAGAAACGAACCTGTTACCGAACGGAGGCTTCAAGCAGTTTAAGGCCGACGATACGCTGCCAGCGAACGGCTGGAAGTTTCGATATAACAAAGAACTTAAAGGTAAATTCATGAGAGATATTTCTTTCAAGGGAAAAGAACAGGCCCTGGAAGTAATAAATCCGCTTACCGATAAGCCGGTTTGCCTGCAGCAAGCAATAAAATTAGAAAAGCCGGGTAAATACCGAGCCAGCGTTTGGATCAAAGCTGGAGATGATGCGCAGACTATCCCTAAAAAGAAGCTTGCAGTTGTAATGCGAACCATTAAGACCAATTGGAAAAAAGCTTTTCACGATAGGCCTCAAATGGTTCAGAAAGGTTGGTTGAAGTATGAATACGATTTTTATGTCTCTGAAAAAGACCTTGGCAGATATAACTTCAGAATAGACGTTTGGGGAACTGGAACCTTTTATATAGCGGAGCCGTCTTTACGTCTAATAGGAACGCCAGTTGTCGTAAAAAAAAAGAATAAAGAACCATTAAAAGAAACGGCATATTTCAGTTTTGATGAAAACTTAAACGAAAACAAGTCCCGGACTTCGCCTTCTATTTCAAAAAAAACAGAGTTAGTATCAGGTTTTAAAGGCCAGGGCGTTACAGTTGCGGACGGCGGCGCTTTGTCGTATCCGATAGCTAAGTTTATCAAAGGAGAAAGCGGTTCCGTCGCACTTTGGATAAAAACCAGCGAAGATCCGCCCCCAACCTTTGCCCCTTCTGATCAAGTTTGTTTGCTCATTGGAGGGAAAAATGAAATTAACAAAACTATCAGCAAACTGTTGCAACTAAATATTTCCTCTCCAGGTATTACATCCAACTTCTCAAGCGCTTATGGGATAGCGGGTTCAGGCTATGTCCGGCCCCGCACAGTTTATTACAGCAAAGAATGGCGGCATTACATTTTTACCTGGGACAAAGATTATGGAATACAAATTTATATTGATGGACGGCTTTTTCTTGTTTCAAAAAACTCGACAATCTTCGAGGAACTATCAAAAATTAAACCTGAAACCCTTAGACTCTTTAC